>Ga0315533_1000011_pt1 | contig 276411 bp, 193 predicted proteins | sample SalMarSW160130MG_FD_203081 | JGI IMG/M metagenome (GOLD analysis project Ga0315533, IMG submission 203081) | Salt marsh sediment microbial communities from the Plum Island Ecosystem LTER, Massachusetts, United States - Salt Marsh Sediment SW1601-30 ...
TAATTATTGACTTAAGTTATGCAAATTAATAAGGCAGGTTCTTCTCTTCCATTATCTTCTTTCCAACATTTTCATAATAATCTTTAACTTCGGAAAGAGCAACTGAAACAATTGGATGTCCCGCATGGTCACTTTCAAAGATTCTAATTAATCGTTGATTATTAGGATCTGCTGGGTTGATCTGTACATATTCCCGACACTTATGGCAAGCTCGGACGATGATAAATGATGTAATTCTGAACAACCTATATTTCTTAATACCTCAGATAAATAATACGATTACCTAATATTTAATTTTATTTATATTATTTTGAAGATTTGAAATTATAACTTAATTTATTAAAAAAATTAGGAATTTTTTTTAAACGTAATGTTTCGCTTGATAAGTCCGAAAGTGAGAATTTCTCATAGTTATTATATTTAATATGTATAAAATAAAATTATCTTTTGCAAATAGACATATTTAAATAATTAAGACTTTATTAGTAAAATCGAGATAAATTTTTTATATAGGTATAAGAAAATTTAGAAATATTCTGATTTGTAAAATAATTAGATTGAGAGAAGAAATATTAATTTTGAAGGAAAAAGACGCCTTAAAGTTTTTTCACGCATATATAGATGAGATGATAAGTCTTGGTGGAGAAAATTTACCTCGGAGTATATCCACCCGATTGGGAGGGAATTTGGCGAAAGTATATAAAAGTCGGGGAATAATAAATTTAGAAGCGGGTTTAATGAAGATGTATGAAGTATTAGGGGCAGAACCAAAAATAGAAAAAGTAAATGAACATGAATATAATATAAGAGTTAAACATTCCTTCGAATTTTGTCCGATTGGTGGGAAGTCTAATCCCTCAAGAGACTCAAAATTTATAGAAATTATCTGTATTCCTTATACAATTGCATTTCTAAAAAAAATTGACCCAAAATATGATTATCAAATTAAATTAAAAAAATGTATCCTTCGACATGGGGGTCGAATTTGCGAATATAATTTAATTTTTACTTCTAAGGAATAATTCATTTGGAATTCGTTCCAATCTTCTCTTAATACATTCTTGCCTAACCTTTCTAAGCTCCAGAATTTTTTTTGTTGTTATCTGCAACTTCTTCTAAAAAAAATTTTTTTTTAAAGTTTTTCAGTAATCTTATCCTTTTTATTCAATTATTCTCCCTTCTTTAATTTTCTTTTTATATTCTATTTTTCTTTTTTGTACATAAATAATCCTATTTTACCATCTATATTTTTAATAACAAGATTAACATCATTTTTATGTTTCCAATTTAAAGCTTCAGCAATAGAAATAGGTATAGTTATCGTTCCAGAGCCAGAATGTTTATATTTATAATATTTAGTTGTTTTTCCATTCATTTTTTTGATTTCGCCTCTAATTAAATAATAAAAAACATCATCATTTTTAAAAAGACTCGATAATGATATAATAAATATTATAATAATTGTTATAACAGAAAATAAAAGTGAAAAAATATGCCCGAAGCAATGAGCCATTTTTGCTTAATATTAAGTGAAAAAATAGATAAAATGTTTATTGCATTAAAAAAACAAGTAAATGACATTCAATCGAAAATTATTAAAAATAATATCAAAATACAAATAAATGACATTCAATCGGAAATAACTAAAAATTATATTGTCTATGATAGGAGAAATATATTATTTGACGATAAAGAACTTATAATAATAAGAAAAGCTTTAACAAATTTATTAGATTCTTCTATTTTATCAGGGGAAGAACATAAAACAAGTAATATTTTATTAGAATTTATAGAATCATTAATTTAATATATCTTTTTTTATTTTGAATTAAAATAAGGAAGATATTATGAAAAATAAAAGAAAAATGTGTTTTTTTAAATTTTATCGGATTTATTGAATTGGTGAAATCTTGACTCTTAATTTAAATGTCTGGGTATTTTCGGAAATATATGCCGGTAATAATAACAAACAACAACAATATTTTTATATATAACATTCTTGTTTTTTATTCGTTAATTATATAGCAAAAAATTTTAAGTCATGAAAAAAATGACCAAAGAAGGGAAGAAAGAAGAAGAGAAAGTAGAAGAAGAAGAAAAGGAAGTAAAGAAGAAAAAGAAAAAGAAAAAAGAAAAGAAAAAGAAAAAATGATCGGTTTTTTCTTTCTGGGTGGTTACAAAAGATAGTGATGACATTTTAATTTTTTCGCAACCATTTATATTTAAATTACAGCGAGATAATGAGTACCTAGTTGATTATAATTCTCATACCAATGTTCCAAGTTTAACATTTTATGTTTGAAATACATGCCTTGCCCTCGTAAAAATATTCAAATTATGGGAAACTGTATTACGCGTGTGGAATATAAACAATTATGAATTCAATCTTATGGAAAATAAGGAGCAAATTTTAAAATTAATAAATGAAACATATACAGAAAATGAGTTAAAAATATTCATAGGAAATGTATTCTCCATCATAGAAATATTAAATAAATGTAAGATCTTAATTAATTCTGAAGAATTCCTGTCGCTCTTTAAACATTTTTACCACGCATTTCAAAAATTAAATTCTACAATTTTATTTAAAAAAGTGATGGTTAAGGAATTTATTATAATTCTTCGAGATCTGTTCTTTTCTATCTTTTATCAAAAATACTTCTTTCCCCAAAGTCTAAAGAGTTTATCTGAGATTAAGAATGAACCGAATCGTTATAGAAATCTCTTAAAACTGACTCATTTAATTATTATTTTTTCCATTTTAGGTGGCGAATATAATTATGTTAGAGACCTTAAATCTAAATCTCCTGTTCTAAATGAAGATGAGTCCCTAAGAATGCTATTTCTTCTTCCAGAATATAAATTATCAAGCACAATTAACTATTTTAGCAATAAAACCGACATTCCTAACAACATCTTAAACTTTCAAAAACTATTACAAGATACGTTTAATTCTTACATATTCAACTATTGCCTTGAGATAAAATATGATTCAAATTTCTTCTGTGATAGCAAACCTAATGAAAATAAAATATTTCATTTAGAGGTTTTCAATCACTCCGATATCGCATTTAAAGATGTCACACTAAATCTAAAAGTAAAACCAGAAAATAGGATGGACTTAAAAATAATTAGAAATCCTAATCACGAGGAATTAGATAAAAGACTGGAGTGGGAATACGAATTGACTCGAAAGATGGCAGGAAAAGTGAATTTCCCTATTCAATTGGCAGTGAATGATTCTTATATTAAAGAAAATATATTAAATTATGAGAAAAAGTTAGAAGTTATAACAATTTTAAAGAAATAGAAGGAGACTTTTTACATCATTGAACGTACTTAACATTTATTCCTTTTAAAAATATGCAATTTATAAGATCACTAATTAAAATTATAGTGATTATTAAGAAAAAAAGATCAATTCTCTATTATCTCTGAGAAATTTAACTATATTCCTTACTTTATCGTCATTCTTACCTTCTTCAACAAATTTTAGCAAATTATACAACATCAGTTTTTGAGAAACTATTTAAATGGGTGAAATCAAATCTTGAAGAATACACAAAAAGTAACATTTATGTAAACAAATTTATTCATGATCTAGTAACTGAATACCTAATTTACAATTTAAAAATTCACCTAGCAAATAATCTCTTAATAATTTTAATTAAATAATCGCCTATACTACTATAATTATATTTAAATAAAGTGTGTTTTATGTCCCTAGGCGTAGAATTATATACAATCTTTCAATATTACCAAGATCAAATAAATCTAGTTATGGATATAATGTTTCAAATGCATTATATAATGAAAGATGAATATATTAATATTCAGGATGTAATAAATAGCTCAAAATATAAGCAAGCCTTCATAGAATTCATGAGTTTAATAAGTCGGCTTGATAAGAGTCCAAATGGGACAAGTCTACAATTATCTAAAGAACATCAAGAAATATATGAAATGGAAAGACAGATAGCACGAACTATTCCTAAAACCACTCATTTAATGAATATGACTCTCATTTATCTGATGGCACTTTTCGAGGGCTTTAGTAAACAATTCTTTTCAACAATGTTTTACCGTATGCCGGAACAAATGAAAAGTAAGGATAAAAAAATCAACTACGAAGTATTACTTGAGTTTAATTCATTAAAAAATTTATATAAATATCTAGCCGATAAAGAAACTTATAAATTTGGGCGTATGGATATTGATGAATTTGGCAATGAATTAGATAAGCGTTTTAACATCCATCTTAATGAAGAGTTTGAATACTGGGAAGCTTTAAGAGAAAAATATTATCGAAGAAATATTATCGTGCATAATGATGGAAATATCTCTGAAACTTATCTAAAAAAGATGAATTTATCATCAGACAATTTGAATAGAAAACTAATTTGTGATGAAGATTATTTACTTGAAACTAATAATAACCTCAAGGAATATATGAGTTTTATTTTCGATAAAATAAAAGAAAAATTCAATTTAAATACTTCAGTAAAGAGATATGCTCCATTTCCTATTTCTTTTGATAAACCAATGCTTGTAAAAAAAGGGAATGAGGAAACAATGAAGAAAAAAGATTAACAATGAAAGGAATCTAAATTCTTCAAGCTTCTTGTGTTTTTTTCCTAGTTTAATATTTAGATATTACTTATAATAGACAGACAGGATAATAAAAAGGAATTTATTTTTCGGATTCTTCAAACTTTTCAAGGAAATCATTTATTTTTCTAAATCTAAAATCTTTGTGTAAAAGGAAAAATTTAACTGATAAATTCCTAGTAATTCAATAGATTTTAATAAAACACTATTTTTAGAATGAATTTTCTTATATTTTTTAAAGGTTATTAAACCAGGAAGAATTATGGCAAATGAAATAAAGATCAACATAATTAATAATGCTGTGACAAATAACGGATCTTCAATTTTTATAGGCTCTATATAAAAATTAAATATAATTGTGAATATTAACCCTAATACACCAACAACCTGCATTTTCTGAATATAATAATAAACTGGTGGAAATATTCCACAATAAGAATTAATACGATTATTATAAATAGAGTATTCATCTTTTGACTCTATAAAATTTTGAGAAATGTAAGTATTATTGAAAATTAATAATAATTGATTTTTAATTTCTCTAAATTCTTTTCTTTTAAATTGATAAACAATAAATTGATTATCCCCTGTGAAAACTCTGCTCTTCCATAATCTAAGTGCTGTAAAAATAGAAAAACAAAGATTCATTCCTAAAAGATAATTAAAATCAAAAAAAGAGAGGATTAAAAATATATATATTAAAATTATAATTAAAAATTCACTTAAGACATAACAGAAATAATGCTTCTCTCGTCTAATTTTTAAGAATTTTACCAAAGCACATTCTTCAATATCAAGTAAAAAATTTAGTTCTTTTTTGGCTGTATCCCAAGCCTTCATAAAATTAGAGTTAAATTCATGAATATCAATCTCTTTTTTTTCCTCATTTTTATAGACCATTTCTTCCGGTTCTTCTCTTGAAAGAAATATCATAATCATTAAAGCTATTACAAAATAAGAACTTGAGAATATTAATATAAAATACCTTATAATATTAATGAATAATGATATATCTTGATTTTTTTCTATTATATTTGTAATATGGGGAAAAATTATCAAAATCGAAACGATTATGTAATACATTTTGGTATTGTACAATATAGTATTTAATTTTTCAAGAATTTGCTTAAGTTTTGACTTGATTTTCATTTTCAATTTATTTCTTGTAATTAGAATTTTTTTATATCTCTTCTATTTATTCTATTATATTGAAAAATATATTTAAAGAAAAAGACCTTGTTAAATTATAATAATTTAAAAACAATTTACTTCATTAGAAATCATTTTATTAAAATCACACTCCCATTGTTTGTATATTCAGATCTATTGTTATTTTGTAAAATTGCAAGGATTCAATAACGCGCCGTAAAAAATGCTTTAACTGCTTGAACGCTAATTCGTGTGAATTATTCGTACGTGGAGCACCTTCGATCCGTTTATAATTAAACAACAATTCTCCCTTGCTTTCCACGTATTTCTGTAGAGATTCTCTGAATTACCTTTCTGTTTCCATGCACTTTTTGCTTTCAGGTCGTTTTCCTAATTTTTTAGAATAATTTTCTAACTTTTTAAAAGCTTTTTCGGCTGAGACATCAGTATCGTCCAAAATTGCTTTAACTTCGGCTAAATATACCTTTATAATTTTGAGTTCAATCGCATTATCGTTCTTGGTCTCAATATATTCTGTTATTTTTACTTCAATGACTACATTAATATTGGCTGTACCGATTAAAAAATAATGAGTATCCAAATAGTAAAGCTATACTGTTCTATAATACTGATGAATACAGAAAGATATTTAAAGATTCAAAAAATAATTTTAACAAATTAATTACAAATAAAAGATAAAAATAATTTTATTCATCAAATAAATGAATGTAAACAATATAAAAATTAATTACAAGCAATTAATTGAAAATTGCTTTACTTTCAATAGAAATCGTTTTTTTAATATATTTTTATCAGAAGAAATTTTAAAGAAAGGAGATGAAACAGAATTCATTTTAACTCGAATTAATTCTTCAATTTTACATCGGCTAGCTGATCAACAAGGCGGAGGTTTGGGTATATTTACAGATTTTAAAGACGAAGTTCGAATTAATCTTCTTTCAAATATATGGTCTTTCTTAAATATATTAGTGAAGATTTTCCTGATACATGAAGAATTGTTGGATACCTCATATAATGATATGATTTTAGAGGATATAGACAAATGCGAACAAATTTTAAAGAAGACCGAAAGTACCTCAAAAAATTTTAATTCCCTTTTGTTTATATTTAATGGACTTAGCAAAATACCAAAATACTTCAATATCAAGTATAACCAAGAACTTCAAGGGTATGGTCCTAAAGTATGGGAGAGTTTAAATACCTTTACAGATCATTTAGATTCATTATATTTTAAAGAGTTAAATGAAATCTTCAGCGGAACAAAGAAATTTACTATGTTATTGAATAGAGATGGACTCAAATTAAGTAGTGATGTGTTAGAAAATGTGCGAAGCCTATTAAACTCAATTAAAGTCGCCCATAATTCTCTTGGAGGAAATAAATCATTTGTAATTTTTCAAGCTCTATGTCATAATGCATTTGTTTTAAAAAACGATAAGTCTAGTATTTATAACTCCTTAAAAAATGTTTTTTCTGGATTAATTTATGATAAAGAAAATATAATTGCTAATGCTATAAAAGTTCAAATATGTATTAAAAAATTCATTTTAGAATTAAAAAAAATTGGAATAAAACAAGTAGGAGACAGTATTGGGGCTTATTTTTTGAGAGACCTTGCTACAGAAAAAGATTATCTAAAATTACCTCTGTTGAATACCAGGTTTTCGCGTTATTGTTTTAAAGTTGATTCAAATGCTCAAAAATTTGTTATTTTATCTGGATTAATTCTATTACCTTCAATCTTTTATGAGAAAATAAATAATTTACTAAAACCTATTGATATGAAGAATAATGAATCTCTAAGTAAATTCCTCGAAAAAATATTGAATTGGAAGAATGACTTTATAACAAAATATCATGGAAAAAATTGGCACCGATTCACTGAAGATTATAAGAAGGACTTAGAGGAATCTTCAAGAAATAACCATATCCATATCTTAATCATGGCTTCAATAGATTGGTTGTTTAGTAATACACTTGAAGATAATAAGTATAATGAAAATTTTGGCTTACTCAACGAAATATTCTATTTAAAATGTCAAAGTCAATGCAATAATTCTTCCCAATATTTATGTTGGAATAGATTTTCTCCAAAAATAAAAGGTGAACCCCCTTTAATAAAATCGTTATGTAATGTTGCAGATTTTTGCTTAGAAGCTAATATTTCTGATTGTTGGTCTTAAATTATTAAAAATAAAAAAAAATCATAGATGAGCGTTAATAATAATGAATAATAATCCATATCTTGAATATCTTGAAGAAAATATAAGATATCTTAACAATTCAGAATGGAAATTTTAAGATAATTCTTTCCCCAATTAATTAGGAGGGCACCACGGGGAGAAAAATAATAATTATAGGAGAAAATGGGGAAATATATATATTTCTGTTGCATTTATTATAGGATAAGACAAAAATTAATGAAAGGTCTTGACTAAATCAAATGAACGATAATTGGGAAAAGGAAGGGCTTAAAATTTTAGAAGGAATATTTGGGGAATATTTATCTTTTGAAGAACTTGAAAATAATTTAGAAGAAAATCCAAATAAAGAGTTAATTTTCTCCTTATTTAAAAATCTAATAAATTTTTTAGGGATTTCTGCCAAGCTCGGTGAGAATATTGAACAAAATGTCCAATTAGATATGCCTCCTAAAAAGTTTTTCAAAACATATTTTAAGACGATTTTCCAATTTTCTCAAAATAATCCTGAAATAATAAAGCAACTTAAAGATGTAGGTAATAATTTTACACAAATTTTCCAATCTGTAGATTTTTATAAAGAATTACTTTCTATTTCCAGGGATAATGAGTTTGAAGACTTATTAAAAAAAAGATTTCTCGAAGAATTGGATAGAGCAGAGCAAGCAAATAAAAATTTAGTGGTAAAATCATTTAAATTAGCACTTAAATATGTAGAACTCCAGCAACAACCAGATAAATTATTTATATTATCAAGTTATAATAAACTCGGGATTCAACCTGAAAAACTGAAAACGGACACAACAATGAATCTTATTGTGAGTTTTTTGGAGATTATTTTTACTAAAAAACAAGCGTTATTCAAGCTCTCCGATGATGATCTTATTGACTATTTGAATGAATTCGTGAGCAGATTAGGAAGAGCCATTGAACCCTATTTAAAAACAATCATTGTTTCCATTTATAATCTCCAAAAAATATACCAAAAAAAAGATTTTGATAATTTTGAGAATGGATTTGGATATTATCTTAGTCCATACTGCTCTTTACAAATTGAACATTCTGAAAAAGAAGATTATATTGATTACCGAAATGCAATTAATCATGTTAGCGGATTTAATGTATTTTTTAATCGTAAGTTAGAAGAAATAACAATAAAATTTAACTTAAAACGGGAAACAAAAGGAAGAGAATATTGGAATGAGACCGTGGAAATGGGATTGAAAGGAATTGAAAAGTTATTTAGGGATTTCCGAAAGTTTCAGAATTTATTTTTCTATTTTTATGAAATATATATTAAATCTATTGACAAAAATTATCAATTTCGATTTTTTCCATTCAAAGATTCTTTTTTTAAATAGATAATAATGAATTAGTAATTTATTTAGTTTATATTATCTATTTTTAAGTGTGTATTGAAGGACAAAAATTCTTTAAAGGCAATTTTAAATGAGATTACGTGAAAAAATTTTAAAAAATTTTAAAGATTCGATTTTCTTACTCAATTTATTTCATTCTCATAAGCTAATTTTGTTTAAATTTTTATTTTTGAAATTGTATATTTTCCGTATAATTTGTTTTTATATATAATATTAAGAAATTCTTTCACGAAAGGAATTGATTATTTTAAGATTGATTTTGAAGTTTTTCTTGGAATTCCAAAACCTAAAAATCGTAGCGATAAAAAGCCATTAAATGTAATGTGGCATTATTTTCTAAATAAAATAAAACCTGAGATATTAGAACAATTAAAGACTAAGATAGCTAAACTTCTTTAAATTGTGAAAATGTCGATTTTTGAAGATTTTTAATCAATGGTGAAAATGATGAGTAGTTATGAAAGAAGAATTAAATCGTGGCATCTTAAAGCAATAAATGAAGATGATTATTTTATTAAATATATTATAGAATATTTAGCATTTGTAGTTTTCATTAAACTGATTCCACCGAGAAACGAGAACATTGATAGAAATGCGATTCAAGCACTCAAAGCAGATTATGAAATAAAGACTAAATATTTACAACTAATTCAGAACGATGAAGAACTTAAAGGAAATTGGAATAAAATTAAAAATAAATTAAACATCAAACCTTTAAAGAATATAAAAGGAACTCATGAAAGATATGGAAATCTTAAATATTGGAATTCTCACGGTAATGGAAGTAATAAGGGAAAAATTGTTAATTTAGAAGATTGGGATAATATGGTTGAATTTTGGTATTTAATAAGAAATAATCTATTTCATGGTTCCAAGGAATTAAATGTTAAAAGAGACGAATTCCTTGTTGAATATGGGTATAAAACATTAAATAAATTTATGGATTGCGTTTTAGAGTTATAATTTTAAAATTTAATAAACCTTTTAAGATGCTTTATGAATTATTTATAAAGAAAATTATTTCTAAAAAACGAATATGACATCGTTTTATAAATGTCCAAATTGTGGATACAGTGAGATTATTGTGCTAGAAATAAAATTTGGAATTTCTATAAGAAAATGTCCTAAATATGGGTCAAATTTAGAGCATTTAGTTAGTAGTTGGGGGGAATCTATTTCGGAATTTAAATATGATTTTGCTTTGTCCTTTGCGGGCGAAGATAGGCAAATCATTGAAGAATTAGCTAAGAATCTTGAAGAAAAAGAGATAATAGTATTTTATGATCAATTTAGGAAAGCAGAATTATGGAGGAAAGATTTATCACAATTTTTTAAGAAAACCTATGGTAGAGAATCTAAATATGTTGTAATTTTTATTTCCCAACATTATGAAGTTAAAGAATGGACTAATTTTGAGTTTGAAATAGCGAGAGATGAAGCAAAAAAGAGAAAAGAAGAATTTATTTTGTAAATTAGACTTGATGATATTATTCTCTATGGTCTCAAGCCAACAAGAGCTATATTGGATTATAGAGCAGAGGGTGCAGAAGACATGGGTTCGTGGATTACCAAATGTGTTTACAGATACTTATCTGAAATTTATTGCATTCTTTTTTTTAATGATTGTAGCGCATGAAGCGGGAGTGGGAAACATGTATTTAAAACCAATATATTTTTTTGGGTGAAATACTTCATTACTGAAAATTATCATTTATTGGAAAGATTGATAAGTCTATAAAAAAATGTTTAAAATGGATTATATTAGATAAATAAATATATTAAATTTCCAAGTAAACTTGATATTATGGGGTTTTATATACCTACTCAAAGTTTTAATAATTCAATTAATTGGGAACAGTTTAGAAATCTGTCCAATTGAAAGAAAATTATTAAGGCGTTTGAATTACGAATAAATAATTATTTTTTTGAATCAATTGAACTTCTTTATAAAAAAAATTGTAGAGGAAAAATTAAATTTATTCATAATTTTCCTATCTCCAACATATGTTGGTCATTACTCGATATTTTTACTCAACTGAGAGAAGGAGGGAATGTTAATGGTAATAGAATTGATTTATTATTGGTAAAATTTAATTATTTCTTCCCAGATGCAAAGATGGTCAAAAAAGTATTAGGAACTAAAAATCTATACGATGTTTTCAGAAATAAACCCATTCATAATGCAATGGTAAAAGGCATAGGAGGACTTGATCATTCATGTCCCGATGTCTTTAACATCAGAAGTCTAACGGTTATGGAAAAAATAACAGGGAAATCTTATAAAAAAGATATAATTATTGAAAATCCACTTAAATTGTATGAAGGTATTAAATCCTATTTGAATGATTATTTAGGACAACTTAAGATAGACATAACACTTCAACAGAATTTTAAAAATAGAATTCAAGATTTATTTGAGATTCAATTTACACATATTTAGAATGATTTATGTATATAACTGAGAATCTTCCTTATTGAAAATTTATTATATTATTTTTGTGGAAGTTGGAAATATTCTAAATGTCCCTTAATTAATTCTGTCGAATTAATGTCTCAAAATTTTATTGTTAATAAATTTAATTTACTTAGACACTCGATGGAGAGTTTTACATATCATTTTTTTAATAGATTACCTCCAAAATTAGACTGGTCTTATTCAATTAAATTCTTTTTGGTAGATCATTTAAATTAAATTGATAATTGGGTCTTAAAAAAGAATTTAGCCAATGTTCGCTTAATTTACCGCTCAAATTAAAAATGTCAAATATAAAAGAACGAAATAATCCTTTTAGTTAATTTCTATTTTTTCCCTTTTTTTCCAATAAATACTCAGAAGATAATTGATTAAAAACATTATCAAGAAGATCCCTAATATTAGTAATAAAATGTTATTGAAAATAAATGCTTGTTCATAAATTAGCGTTAAATCTAACTCTCCAAACACTCATTACAAGTATTATAAATAATATAAATAAATTCTCGATTAATATTCATAGAAGTTTTGAAACCGTATTTTATACAGTAATAAATTTATTAATTTCGCAAAGGAAAATATATTGATTATTACTAACAAAATTTTTAAGATTTAAAGAATTTTAAATAACAGATCCATTACTTATGTCTAATCTTATTAAAATGCCGAATTCAAATCAGATTATTGAAGTAATTGAAGATATTTTTGAAGAATATAATATAGTAAGGAGAGGTTTTGAGTTTCTTGGTTATTTAGGATTGCTTGGAAAGGATTCTGAAGAAATTGCAGAAACAGATAGATTAATTATTAAAATTAGATCTTTAATATCTGAAAATTGTGGAACAGAATCAGAATACTACAAATCCTTAGAGAAAGAGAGTCAAAAACGAGGGAGGAATTATTTAAGATATTGTATTTCCATTTTAAAGGCTTATTATGAAAAACTAAAGAGTGAAAATATACCTGAAGCTTCTCAAGAATTAAGATTTGAGACATTTATCAAAGATGAAAAAATTAATAAAAAAGCTGTTTTTATTGTTCATGGGCGTAATGAAGATATCAAAAATGCTATGTTTGAATTTTTAAGAGCTATTAGATTAGAACCTATTGAATGGGAAGAAGCAATAAAAATGACAGGGAAGCCAAATCCCCACATCGATGAGATATTAATTGAAGCTTTTAATAGCGCTCAAGCAATTCTTATTATTTTTACTCCAGATGATTTAGTAAAATTGAATCCTCATTTTCAAAAAGAAAATGATCATCCTTATGAAAGGGATTTAACTGGTCAAGCTCGACCTAATGTATTATTTGAAGCTGGAATGGCATATGGAAAAAATCCAGATAGAGCTGTTTTAGTTGAAATAGGTGAAGTAAGACCCTTCAGTGACATATCAGGTAGGCACCTTGTTAAATTTAAAGGAACACCAGAAGATCGTAAGATATTAGCGAATCGATTAAAAATTGCAGGTTGTGAGGTAAATTTAGAAGGAACAGATTGGTTAAGTGTTGGAGATTTTAATTCAGTAAATATTGATGCTTCTCTTCTAGAGGAAGTTCAGACAGGATCGGTGATAAATGAACCGAAAAAACTTTTGGTACAAGATTTATTTGATAAATTGAAAAGACTTTTCATTCGGTTGTATAAATCCAAAGCTGGTTCATCACCAATATTTGCTTGGACAATTCATGATTCAATTGAAATGCAAGATTATTTTGGAATTACCGCAAGAGGAACAACATCATCAGGAAAAGATTTAGATGATTTTGAAATCTACTTTATGGACAAATTATTTAAAATAATACCAAATTCAGCTACGCTAAGTTGGGATGATGAACGTAAGGGTAATTATGGATTCCTAATAAATAAAGATTCTGTCCCTGAAACGCAAAAAGATATTTTAAAAAGATTTTTTAAGTATCTAGTAAATTTTATTGATAACGAATTTGGTATTAAAATCGAATTTGATGGGACAATTTCTCTTTGACTTTTTTTTTCATATTGGAATATTTAAGCAAGTTCCTTTATGATAATCTTTGTATTTTTTTTGAAATAAGGTTTACTAAAGTAGTTGATATAGTAAATATCAAATAAGCATCTTCTTTTGAAGCTTTAATTTCGCCAGTTATTTTCTTTTTTGACTGATCTAATTTATGATGAAATTTTGAAGAGAAATTAAATAAATTTTTAATACTTTCATTTAAATTCTCAAATGCTTCTTCAGTATATCCATCTCTTATAAATAAGTCCTTAATTTCATCGTAATTTTTTAATAATTCTGAAATACCTCTTGAATCTTCAATAACTTTATTCCAATCTCCATCAATTATACTTTTTTCCATTTTTTTTAAAGAGTTTATTGAATTATTTAATCTTTCTTCTATACTATCCAAGCCTTTTAAATAATCTAGTAATGGATATTCAAATACAAAGAATTTACCAATTTGAAATTCGGGGCAAAAATCATGAATCCAATTACTTGAAGATATGATTTTTTGTTCTTTGAAAAATCTTTTATGCAATTCTATAAAAGTTGGACCTGAATCCCCTGAAAGAATCCACATATTTGAATATGTTGTAGAAAAACCCCGTGTATACTTGTAAAATATAGGTTTAGCTTTATTTGAAAATGGATCTTCTTTCTCCTCAGTGAAATACATATTAGAAAGACTAGTTCTTGAAATTAGTAATTTTACATATATATTAAGATTTAAGATTACATCTCCCTTTAGATTTTTCTCCCGTAAATTTGAGATATGTTCTAAAGCTTTCTGGCTTAAAGGAACAAGAACTTCAGTTGAGATATTAACGCAACACTCATCTGAAATAATGCATAATAATATCCAATATTTGGGAAAAACCGACTTTCAGTAAGTTTAAATATCCTTTTGGAATGTTCACAAAAACAAATAGCACTTAATAAATGCTGGGCACATATCCTACTACGCTGATACCAAACTTCAAAAGTTTCATCAGATGGTATGGATTTTATAGAATTGAATACTTAATCTCTATATTTTTGATTCATTAAGAGTTCTTTCCAATTTATTTTTTTTAGAAAAAATTAACACTCATTTATAACAATTCTAATAAATCTAAAATTTTGACTTCTCTAGAAATTATAGTTTTATTTAATTTGGCGTTTTTACTTTTTATCGATACCATCTTCTTTATATTAACTATTCATATTTAGATTTTTTACCTAATCTGAAATCATTAATAAGAAATTAATGGTCTAATCGAAGAATATTTATATATGTCTTTTTTTATTTTTTTATGTTTTAAACTTAAATCAAGTCAATTTGTTCAACAATCTCTGATAATTTTTTATACATTATGAAAAAAGTATTTTTAAGGTGAATTATTATAAAAATATTACAAGATGTATTTGAAGCATGGAATGAATTTACAGAAAAATATATAGTTAGCATTGTAAAAAAATCATTGAAGTTAGATCCTGAGAGAAAAAAAGAGAAATTTCCTTTTGAACACAAGTTAAAGCCATTTTTTGAAAAAATTATTTACTACATTAATAGAAACATAAACCTTCAGTATAATTTATCTTAAATCTTATATGTGGTGTGAAAATATATGGTTTTTTCTAAACAGGAAAGAGAAATGCTTGAAAAAATTACTCATCATTTATTAGAGTCTTTAGATTTTTTTATAAATTCTTTAATTAATGAATTAAACCAGTATGAACTTCACTATAATGATAATAATGTTAAATATAAAAGATTTTTATTATATATTTGTTTAATTTCACAATTTTTATTTTCATTTTTATATATTGAAAATTTATACGTATATCCTTTTGGTTTTTTAATATATTTTTTTGTAAATATCATTATCTCTCTGTTTGCTACCTATGTAGTATATAATTTAAATAAGATACTTAAATATTACTCACGTTTGGGAAATTATCGTATAGAAAGGAAAAAAATAATACTTTTTAAGAATCAAATCCAAAATATTTCCAAATTAAAATATCTTAATGATTTTGAAAGTATTTTGGAAATTCAAGATTATATAAATAATATTAGCACAAAAAGTGAAAATTATTTAAATTTTTTTAAAAATTTAGAACAAAAGAGAGGAAGGATATTTTATGGATTATCAGAAATAATTATAACTATCTCTATTTCTATAATGGGTAGTATTTCTCTCTACATTTATTTAATTTATTTTAAAATAGATATTAGTCAGATTAACTTGGATTTTATCTTTTTGTTAAATTTCTTTATTCCTTTGCAGTTAATTATTAGAAATCTTCTACCAAATTTATCGAGTATTTATTATCAATACTCTTCTAGAATAAATAAATTACTCAGATTTTTATTAAAATCTGATGAGTTTGGAGAATACTATTCAAAATTTGCTGGAGAATTATTAAATGAGATATATTTCGTAAATTTGCGGAATTTTCGGTATAAGGTTTTATGCAACTTATGTAAAAATCCAAAATTGATTCAATTATTCTCAAAGACACCAAGTTGCGATAATTGTAATAGTCTTATCGATTTTACAAATAAAGTAATTGAACTGGAAAATTTTGTTCTTGAGTATTATTGTATTAAATGCGGTCATCTTATTAATACTAAACTAGATTCAATTAATAATAATATTTTTGAATGCTCGAACTGTAATTATGAGCGAGAATTCACTATTAATCAACTTTTATTTAAAGTTATTGAAAAAGTAATACATTCTTATAAAGAATCTGGTTTTATTTACCCACAGATTGCATCTAATAAGGATGTTTATTTCTTATTGTATTATGATAATAATAATAAACAAACACTAAAAATTAAATATTGTAATAAAGAGTTTAAAGAGGATTTTTTAAAAATTCCTTTAGATGTATTGATTGAAGGATTATACTTTCTACCAGATGTTTATGAAAATATTACTAATTCAATAGTTTCTTTAAAAAATGGTTCTAGAATAATGGAACCAGTATTTACGAAACTAGATTTAAGAAATATTATTTATAATATGAAGGGACCGTTTTTAGAGATTGGAGCAAGAGAATTATTCCGAAATAGAGATCTTTATGATATGAAACCTTCAGGATTAGATTGGAATATAGATTTCATCGAGGTAATAGAACTTTTAAAAATGAAATGTATTCGAGATAAATCAACTACATCTATCCAAATAGATTTATATGGAAAAAAGGAAGAAAAAGGAAGAAGAATTTATCTAATTGGAGAATGTAAGTTTAAAAAAAAATATATTTCTCCTAAAGAATTTAAATGCTTTGTTAGAAAAGCGTCTATTATCGCTGCCCATAAATTAAGCACATATGAAAAAAAACATCATACTAAACCATTATTTCATTTAATTATAATTTCTATGGGAGGTTTTCTAGAAAATATCAATGTAGATCAAATAATAAAAGATTTTTGGAAATTAAAAAGAGAAAGAATTTATCAGGGTAATATTGAGTTAATTGATGATAAAAATTTTATAAAGCAATTAAAAGAAAATGATATCTCCGCATCTATTTATAAACAAATAAAAAAAATATAATCAAAAAATAAAGACAATTTTGAATATTACAAAATCTTTCAATTCTAAAAGATATAAACAAACCTCATAATTGTAAAATCTTAAGAGGAAAGAGCAACCAAAAGTTAGATCTATTCAAACGCATTTGAATAAATAAAAGTCTTTTTAATGAATTGGTATATATAGTTTTAAAATATTTAATATTCGTGAGAGATAATTTCATTAAATGGAATTAATTAATTTATCTTATAAATGTTCTTTTATTTCTTTTTTTACATTCTCTGAACTACAATGAGTGTCAACAAGTTGCTTTGCTAGGTTTTCTAAACGCTCATATTCTGCCCTTAAACCAATCTCTCTCGCCGCTTTAGAAGCCTTCCAACAGGTTTCTGCATAGAATTTTCTAACTCGTAAATCGTTTTTATCAACTTTTAAAATTTTTTGAAAAAGTTCAAAAGCATTTTTAAAATCCCCCAGATTGTTTAGAATTTCTGCCTTCGTGTCAAGAATTGCTAAAATATCCGTTTTTTCTTCTAAAAATTTTATAGATTTTTCAATTATTTCCAACGCTTTTTCATTTTGATTAAGTTTTATAAATATATTTGCTAAAGTATTCCATTGGGAGTAGTGAAAATTATCAAATTATTTGTTAGCTACTGAGTCAATCCTCCCTTTATGGTTGTTATAAAGAATTTTTATGAATTCAACATCCTTATTTAAAACATAACTTAGAAATGAAGGAATTTGAGTGTCATCCAGCATTTTAATAGATAGATTAAAATATTCTTCGAATTTTTTTTCGAGATCTCTTTCAATCTCTTCTACACTTTCCATTTGCCTTGACTTTTCACTATCAAGATCTGCTTTCTTTAGATGATTTAGATTTTCTTTAGCTTTTAATAAGTAATCTAATAAAGAACCAATAATTAAAGGAAAATCTTTTTGTTTATTAATTGCTTGAGTATACTTGTTCTCCCAGGCATGAATTAAATTTCTATAAATAAGTGGTATCTCTTTACCTAATTTAAGAACTTCTTCATAACATTCAATTGCATCAGAATATCTTTCTAATCTATTTAATGCAACACCTTTATTTATTAAAAAACCATATTTTTGTTCACTGAAGTCAGGATTAGATAATAATTCATCACATTTTTTAATTGCACCTTCATAATTTCGAAATTCTATTAAGGAGGAAGTTAGACCTATAAATCCATGTTTATCAACAAAGGTGATGGGTGTTCCAAGTTCTAATTTTTTAATGTTAGGTGTAAGTTTAATATAAGAAAATGTACCATCAGCGATAAAGTCTAAGAAAAGCCTTTTTTCTTTTAAAAGAGTTATTTTGCCGCTAATCCTCTCATCTAATATCTTATTTTCAGTAAAGATGGGTTTTAAAATTTTCCTATTTTTGAAAATATCTTCACTGATTTTAGCAAATAATTTAAATTTTAAGGTTTCATATCTTTGTATAGCATTTGAACCAGGTATCTTTTTGAAAAATATGAGATCTTCTTGTTCATTCAAACAATAATTTAGTGCACCTGGATATAGTGATAAAATTAATTTTAATTCATCTTTAGCAGGTTGTTCTAATTCTATTATATTAAACCTTGTCAAAATATGGTTTATGGTTTTTGTATTCAAAACTTTCTTAAAATAATCAGATAAAAAAAGTTTTACAAGCAAATTTGATTTGCTTTTAGTAGTATAAATTAAATTAAAAATAATTCTAAACCATTCGTATTCATTTGATAATATAAACTCTTCTGATAACGTTTTTTGAATAATTTTTTCTTGTTTGTTTAATATTTTTAAATTGAGATCTATTGACTCTAAAGAATACCCCAATGTAGAAGATATTTCTTGTCTTGAACATCTTTCATTTGTAATTAAATATCCAAGTATTTTAAATTGAATATCTAAATCTATATATGTTAATGATTTTAGACTTTCAGGCAAAAGCTCTATTATTTTTAATGCTTTATTATGGCTTAAAATCTGATCATTATTTTCAAAAATAGCATAAAAACTTACTTTATTTTCCCCATTTTTAAATATATATAACCAATATAAATCCCCTTCATAAATTACAATATATTTATTTACTGTTTTAAAAGGTATCTTTACTACAATTTTTGAATCAATATAATCATTAGAAGGTATCCATTCTGTTTTTTGTAACAAATTTAATAATTTCTTATCATTTACAAGTCTAATAGAGCTAATAGGCTCATCTTCTCTCTCATTTAATTCCCATGTTTCCCAGGAGAAATCAGTAGTAGTTATGAATATTGGTGTACAATCACCAATACTTAGCTTTTTTCTCGAAATATATGAATCGTATTTAGTTTTGAAAGCATTTACCTCTTTAGTTGCAACACGAGTTTTATCATTATAACCTTTAGCTTCACCAAATAATTCTATTTTAGTAATTCCGTGCTTTCCTTTAATATCAACTTCCATTCCAGTCCTACGATAATTTAATTCAATATCAATATATCCTTGAGTTCGTAGAAAACGATTGAGGAATTTTTCAAAATTATTTCCCTTTCTTTTCCTATCTTGTCCAAGTATAAGAAATTTCGGTAATTCCTTCATTTTTAATAACTATTTACTTCTTATAAGATATTATTTAAAATTAAGAAAATTACTAAAAATAATCTTTTTATTAATTGATTATTTAATCTAATATCATATAAAAGGAAAAACGGAATTATGTACCCTCTTCATAGCCATGAATATAGTTGTATTGTTCTTTTGTTAATGTATCAATTTCAATACCCATAGACTTAAGTTTTAGGAAACCTATCTTATCATCTATTTCTTCTGGCACTGGTATAATACCTGGCTTAAATTTATCCTTATTTTTCACAATATATTCAGACATTAAAGATTGTAGGGCAAACGACATATCCATTACTTCGCTTGGGTACCACTCTGACAAAACTAAATTGGCTAATCTTCCTTTAGCTAATAGATACGCTTTCTTACCATTAGGAAAAATCAATTCTTCTACATATTTGCGATCAGATCCGGAATGAACTATGTACTTTTTTTCAGATATCTGATTTTAAGGGTTAAAAAGCTTCAAGGCAAGACCTAATTGATAAAATTATTCTTAACACTAATGATATTCTACAGGAAAAATCCACAAACCATGTTTCAGGTTTTTCATTTTGAGAAATATAATGAATTATGAAGAATTTGCAAGATTTTACTTATGATTGGGATTAAATATAATCTCTTCAATATGACGTAATGGGGGATTTCTCCTAATATGCTTCTCAAAGAATTTAAGTGTATTTGATTTGATTTCTTCTTGTTGTGGATTATCAGTTTGCCATTTATCAAATCGATTTTTATATCTTTCCATGCTTGCATCAATCCATGCGATTGTATATTTAGGGATTTCTTTAATGCTTGAATCATTTTTTAAGGGGATATTATAATGTACCAATGATTCCTTTTGAGCACTTTTTTCCAAATAATCATTCATTGAAGGATGAAATGCAGATCCCATCCATAATTGGAGCTTTTCTACTTTCACTGCTTCAGTGAATGGTCTTCCGATCAAAATGTGTTCCTGTTTAATCGAATCTTCGCCTGAATTATGGGAAACAATACACTCTCCATATGAAATTCCACATCTGAGATGTAAATTTTGCTTAAAGGCTTCTTGAAATATTGCTTCAAGCGAGGTGAGAAATTGGCTAAATGTGCGTTCTTTCCAATCAAATAAATCTTTTTTATTAAGTGGAGGTCTGACGATTTGAAAAAGAACAATTGAATCACTAATTACAATATAAGGTACATCTGCAATAGGTTGAGTTTCTCTTCCGATGCTAGATTCAACCCGAGATGATCGCGCCGTAGTAAAAAACTGTTCAATGATTTCATATAATCTATTAAGCGGGAGCTCTAATGTAAGTTTAGAAAATCCCAATATATCAATAAATGCTATGAAGTATTCTTGTTTTGCTAAACATAGAAAATGGTATTTACCGGGCTTATAAAAAATGTTAATACTTGTTTTCTGTTCTTTTTCTATCTCTACGATTTTTGAACCACTAATAATTACTTGCTGACATTGAATGCATTTATCTTCAGTTCCTTCATGTATTTTAATCTTAATTCGCTTTGATTGATTCATATTATAATTCAAGAAACATTAGAATAAAACTGTTATGTCTAAGTCTATTTTTTAGATAATGAAGGGAAAGATGTATGTTAAAATTCAGTCTAAAGCTTTATTCCAAATATTTCTTTATATTTAACTTTTATCTTATTAATTGTTGTCTCTGCTATTCCCGTAAGGTAAAGCATCTTTTCCAGTGTTATGAAAATATATGGACTATTAATGCTTTTTTTCTATATCTTTAGAATACTTTATACTACTATAAATTATAAGCATAAACTTAGAGAAGTGTAAACAAATCTAATAAATTCATTCTCTTTTTTTATCACTCTTATCATATTTTTGAGTTAATCTCTTTAAACACCTTTCTACTTCATCATCTTCTCTAAAATAGATATGTGAATCTCTGCCAAAACTCCCTAAAACGAAATTGAGTAATAATTGTCCCAGTCTTTGGTCGGGATAACTAGATCATGCTTCTTCCAATATTCGACAAATTTTCTTAATTCTTTTTGGATCTCTCATATTGATAATAGTCATATTAATAATAGGGATATAAGGGTTAATTAAATGTCTAGTCTGGTTTAGAACACTAATTTAATTATAAATTTTTTATCAATCAATTCAGATATTTTAACATTTTAAATTTAAAATTCAATACCTTATACTAATATAAAGAAAAGAATATAATGAGAAAATGAACACTATAAAGACAAAAAACTATAAGTTATCGGAATTTTAACTAGGATTTCAAGTATATATCCAACTCATTTTGAAACACAAAATCAACATCCAAGTCAGAAACATAGGCACTAGGAAAATTATGTTTTATAATAAATCCTTTTTTAAATTTCCAACCAATTCTATCAACCACTTGAAAATAATCGAAGATTAGTTCAAGATTCTCTTTTATAAATTGCTCTTTCTGATGTAATTTTTCTAAATCTGATTTGGAACTCAAAATAAATCGATTAATTTCATTCTTAATATCAAGAGGATGGAGTTTTAAGAAATAATTTTTAGCATCCAATATAAAACAAATTTTTAATTCTTTATTCAAAGCTAATAAGTCAATTTCCCCGCAGGGAGGATTCCTGGGTAGTAATTCGGAGATTCTTTTAAAATTTTTAAGTCTTTTAACATAATTTTCTTCTCCTAAAACTCTTTCAGCAATTTCACCACATTCATCCTCAAAAATTTTGTCTTGAAATGAATGAATATTTTGTAAAGCAATATAAATTGGATCATCTGGAGATAATTCATAAGGAAATACCCCTGCAAAGATACTTCTCCTCCAAACTCGAAATGCCGCGCTACATGATTCTCGACCAAGTAATATACGATTATTAAATTGTATTAATGGGCATATTGTCATTCTTTCCTTCTTTTTCATTAATCGCAATCGCAAGAGTATCTCTTGATCTTTATAGGAATTAAAGTTTAAGCTTAGGTAATTTAAAATTAAATTTATCTCTTCAAGAGTAGTTTCTTGTTGAATTCCTTTTCTATTTTTGTACTGTTTTTTATACTCATCTTGTAGAAGACATATTAAATCATTTTTTTCCATCAAAACTAGGGGAAATATCTTCTTCAAGTCTTCTTGATTATACTTTAGTGAGCTTAAAATCCATAAAATCCTCATCATATTTGTAAATGAAAAGGAAAATTGAGTCTGAAATGCATCCTCTAGTTTTTCAATCATGATTATTTCATCTTCTACATCAGTTTCTGCTATTTTTTCTTCATAGGATAATTTCCTTACATTATTAAAGAAGGTTCTTGTTGATTCAAGTCTATTCTTTGCTTCTGTTTCTTTGAATGTTTCTAAATTAAATACAGCTCTTGTTTGGGATTCATCAAATTTTTTAAAGTCTTTTATAATCACATTATATTCAATCGTCTGTGAATGGATAAATTCTGATATCTGAGATATGGATATTAAATAAAGGGAAAGGGCTTGGATGTATCCATATTCTATGCTGTTAACTTGCTTGATATTCTTTAATTCTTGCTTTAAAATACATGCAATAATAAATCTTTGTGCGATAGACATTTTACTTATCTCATCACTTTTATTCGTAAAATACTGGAGATATCCATCATCTATAATTCTTGGATCTCTCATCCCTGCTTCGATATAAAGTAAATATCTCTGGCCTTCAAGTAATTCTAATTGAGTGAAAGCGAAGTAAAGGATGTTAATACCATAATCGCCCAATATTTTTTCAAGTTTTTTGTATAAGAATTTATAAATATCATTAAATAATGTTTTAGACTTTTCAGAATTAAGAGTCCCTTTTGGAATGTTATTCTCTCTAAGATAATTTTCAGCTTCCTTGATAACTCTTCCTTGGTCGGTTGAATTTAATTTTAAATATGGAGTATATTCCTTTATCAATTCATTTCTCGCTGGGAGAAAATCAAGAAAATAATCACGTTTATGAGATATAAAATGTTTATCAATGAATTTATCCGTCTTTTCTAAAATTTTCTCTTCAGGTATTTTTGATTCAAAATAATTAAAAATGCTATAAATTAATTGTCTGAGGGCATAGCGAGCATTATCATTGGATTGATTATTAAAGAATTTTTCTGCCCATAGTATATGATTATAAAATACCATAGAAATTAATTTCAATTGCCTATTAAGGAAGGTGTAGACAATAATTGGATTCTCTTCATTAACTTGTGCATAATAATCCTCAAATTTTTTATATTTAGGATATTGAGAGCAAATCTTTTGAGGAATAAGGAAAATCGCATACTTTTTCGACGAAGTATAAGATAAAATCAGTTCTTTAAATGAATGTACTATCCTCTGAAGATAATCTGAATAAAGCGGACCAATTACTCGCATTGCAAACTCTATATCTTCAAGTTTTAGAGGAGGAATAAAATCTGGATTAATTATCCATATTAATCTATTTTTAAGTTTAATGATATTTGCAGAATCCAACGTCCTTGTATCAATGCATTCATATAAATCTTGGCTATCTCTCCATTTTTTTATTCGATTAAATTTATTTGGAAATTCACGTTCAATTAATTCATAAATAGAATCCTGATCTTTATTATACAAGTAATTATCATAAAAATGAGACCATAAATGTGGATAAATTGTTTGAATATCGACTCCTAATGAAGGTATGGATTCATTGTTTTGAAGGAAAAGAGCAAAAATATTTATTTCATCAATTGTTCGCAAATTTCTAATAGAATACTTCTCTTCTAAGAATTTTAAAAATGATAATGGCGATTCTGAAAACTGAAGGATACTGATGAAATCCATAATACTGAATACTGTCATTTGACTATTTCTCTCAAAATTAAAACTTATCGTGTGAGGTGCCATTTCTAAAGACTCAAATATTATAATTTTATAGATTTTAATATGATTAACTTTAAATTCAGTGAATATATCATTCTTAATGTCTTGAACTAACATATCGAGAGTTGAATAGCTTTCAGAAATCCTTGAATCTAAAACTTTTTTCGAAAACAAATCCGCAATTTTAATTAAAAAGAGATTACGCTGGAATAATATAATAAAATCTATATTTTCTGCGAATTTTTTCCCACTTTTGCTTATGATATTCTCATATATATTATTATAATCAAACAGGTAGCTGAGTTCATTTTGAATAATGTTACTAATATTAGTTTGAATACATTTTTCAATAATATCTTGATTATTTGATCTTTTTACTATCTTGTTAAATATATTATACATTATTTCAATATGTAATTCTGGAAAAATTAAGGCGTATAATCCATCCGAAAATTTAATATAGATATCTTTAAAGAAATTTCCATATATTATTTGCTCAAGATTTTTAGCTATATTCTTTTTAGAAGAACCGATTTCATGGGTAAATCTACTATCTAATATCTCTTGCTCCTTAATAAGAATTAGATCTTCAATCTGATTATAAAAACTTGGAGAAGGTAAGTAAATATTATCTTTAAGTACAACCTTAGATTCTTCAATTTCACATAATTTCTTTAAAAGAGATGTGTGATAGTTTAAGACCTGAATAAATATTCCCCTCATTAATAAAAACACAGCATAATCCCTAGTATCAAATATGAAAATTTTTTCTAAATTTCTTAATAATTCATATGGTCTTTCACTTTGCCCATAGAAAAAAAAAAATTTATTCCTTTCAAAAAAATAAGGAATTAACTTCAGCTGAGAAAAGGGTATGTAGTCCTCACTATAAAAGAAATAGGCATCAGAATTTTCTTTAAACTCATTTATATATTCACTAAAACTCTTGTAATCAAATTTAGTTTTTTTAAATTCGTTAGGTTTTATAGATGTTAAAATAGCTAATAGAAAATCAAATCTAGCTAGATAAAGTTGATTTGATGGATGAATTGAAAGTATAAAGATCCATTTGTATAAATTTACAGGATCATATTCACACATCCATGTTTTAGTCTTGTTTATTAACTTTTCAATTGATTTATAGGCATTCATTATAAATCTTATCGAGCTATACTCCCATGTTTTTTATTATTGATTTAAAAATAGTAACTCGGATTAAAAAATTTCTAGTTTTGATTCCGTTGGGAAAATTTTATTACCCTAACCTCTCTCAATTGAAGTTTTAGGTTTTAATTAAACTATTTTTATGTTGTTGCAATTAATTAAACTATTTTTATGTTGTTGCATTTCATTCATTTTTAACTATATCCAATTTAAAATATTTAAGTCCATAAAAATTTTCTCTATTTGGCCCCTGTTTTTGATATCTTTAATAAATTTACAAGATAATTGATATCTTTCTTTTTCATGATTTCGAATTTTTATATTTATTGAAGCAATTATAAAACCACCCACTAAATAAGATTTGTAATTAATTTTAGAAATTATCATTTTCTCCAATATATCCATGGCCAGTTTGATATATGCAGTGTTTATTAGAATTATCTTCCATTCTAATGAGAAATGGAACGTTATTAATTTTTTCAACTTTTCTATCATAATAAACTAAATTTTTATTAATTAAATAAATATTATTAACTTACTAGACTTACTAGACTTAATAACTATCTAAAGAAATTATATCGATATAAGTAGAGAGATGTTGGATCAACAAAAGAGGCTAAGAACGAAATAAAGGAAGGGAGAAATATTAAGGAGAAGTTGAGGATATTATGATAATTGAGGTTTCCTTCCTTAATAAAAATAGCTCTACTGGCAAGATAAAAATGTCGTACTGAAAGAATAAATTAAAGCTATTTAAATAAAAAAGATATTTTTTATTTTCTTTGCATAATCCCTTACTTTTGTTTTTAAATTTCTACAAATTCATTCTTTATTTTAATTGATTCTTTCCTCTCTATTTTTTTTTAAAAAAAATTTAATAAGATTCATAGATTTTACTCAAGAGCTTCAAATGGAAGGTATTTGTTGGATATAAACGAATTAAGATCTGCTTTCTTATTATCAGAAACTCTTATAGAAAGAATTAGGAGATTTAGAGAAAATAGAATATCAAAATTTTTTAAATAAAGGATTTAAAGATTATTTAGATAAAATAAAAGAAATCGATGATGATGCGGAAAAAGCATTTAAAGAGAGGCGATTGGAAGATTATATCCAATTAAATTATTTTCCTTCTAAAAAACGAGCCGAGATTCTTTATTATAAGATATTTGATATAGAAATTTCACAAGAAAACGATTTAAATCTAAATCCAAAAAAGATTAACATAAAATTTGGTTTTAACGACGATCTAAATAAGTGGAGGCTTAAAAGAAACAAAATTAGCTAACCCAAATTTAATAATTAAATAATCTAATAAAGAAATTGCTTTACTTAGAATTTCTTCAAATACTTCAATTAAATTTTTTCTGTTTATCTCGAATCTTCTAGCAATTTTTATATATTTTTCGCTTTTTCTATGCGCCACTCCAGATGATCTTAGTTCTTGTAAATCCCTCAAGAAAGTAATACGTTTTTGATAATTTTAATAATCAGATAATTTATTTATCTTTAAAAACTCTTCGAATTTCGAAATACCTCTTTTTTTTGTCTCCTACTCAACCTCCTTTTTTATCTCTCTCCCTTCCTTCACTTTAACTTGCATAAATATTAATTGAATATTTATGATGGATTATTAAGGTTATTAAGTATAATAAATTAATAAGATTTATTTAACCCATTAAAGATCTTTTATATTATAATAATCTTAACTAATGAAAAAGAAAAATAATTCTTGAAATTGTAGTATAAAATTTATTAAGTCCATTTATTTATATTTGATTTGACCAATGTAGAATTTAAAAATCATGAAAAAAGAAGATATTAACAACATAGTTGAATTGTTAAAAATAGCTAAAATTGGGGCTTTGGAAAGGGAAATTAAGGAAGGAAAAAGGTTAAAGGAATTACCCGCAGTAAGTTTTAATTTACCAGAGAATTTGGGGGAAGTTAGACCAATAGTTTCGGTAGATGGTTCTTACAGCTTTCTATTTTCTTTTTTAGGGGCTGATACCTGGATTGTATTATTCAGAATAGCTATAACTGACTATCAATTAGAAATAAACGGAAGGAAAATTAGTTATCTTCAGAGAACTTCTCTTAAAGTATTTGATCATCTTAATTTATTAAGTTTTGCTGATGAAATTGTATCTTCTCAACCGCCTGCCTTTGAGTTAGCAAAAAGAGATGCGGAGAAATTTCAGACAAGAAAACAGATAATCTATGCAGCAAATATTATGACATATTTAGAACACAAAACTCTTAAGAAAATATCGGAAACTTATAAAGATTGTATTTTACTCGCTGATGGTGCTCTGGTATCAGTTAAAAAGCTAAGAAGGGAAGAACTTTTTGAAAGTGTGAAAAGAAACTGTATAAGAAATAACATTTTGCTTGCAGGAATCTCAAAAACTACATCAACACATTTTTTTAACGATTTTTATTCGGATGATTACTTTCTTAAGAAATTTTATGATAAGAAATATCAAGATTTAACTTATATTCAAATTCCGGATAAAACGTTCGATTTTAAATTCCAGAAAAGATTTGCTCGTCATGGACAGATTTATTTTGCAAAATTAAATAAAAATGCAGTTAAATGGTTTCGTGTCGATATTGGAAATGATGGTGGAGATAAAAATGACTTATTCTCACAAATTGCAGCATATTCTATGGTCCATTTAGTGCCAGGCTATCCGATTGGTTTAATTGAAACTCATAAAATAGCCAAAAGCGTAAAAAATTTTAAGGAAGTTTATGAATTAGAGTTAATCGAATCATTGAAGAATATCGGGTTAAATGCAGATGAAATATTAGATGGAGCTGTGGATATCGATGGAGAACATTGGCGATCTTTTCATGAATTATTAGATTTAGTGTCCAAATAAAATAATAATAAAATAAAATAATGAAGAATTATGTCAGAAAAAGAAAATAATAAGGATATTGAAATTAAATTAGAAGAATTAGAAATTGAAACCGATATTTCGGGAACAGAGGCAGAAAAGTTGGGTGAGGTTATTGCTGCTTCCACCGATGAAGGTATTATAATAAAAATTATTGACCGTCCAGATAAGTTAAAGCTCGGGCAGCCAATGATAATGGAAACGGATCAAATGCATTATTATTGTATAATTCAGGTCCTATACTATCCTAAAAATCCCGTTTCAGTTGCAGAGAAGTTTGCAAACTCTCCTTTTATTGACTTAATCCCCCCCTCGGATATTGAAGGGGTTCGGGGAAAAGAATTCTACGCGGTCGCGGATTTAAGCTGTGTTAAAATCATTGAATTAAAGAAAGTAAAGGAAGGAGAAGAACAGAGTTCATTGAGAGAGTTTGATACAATTCCTCCGATTTTTTCGACCGGACGAAATGTTGGAAAAGATGAAATAAATACTATATATCAAAAGAAAAAGGCTTCTGAATCCGTAGGGTTTTTAAGAGGCTTTCCTGAGTATGATATACCTATAGATTTTGAACTTCTTGTAAAAAAGCCCTATGGAATCTTCGGAAAGACTGGACTCGGAAAATCTATTTTAAATAAATTATTGTGTTTAAATATCCTGAAGCATGGTGTCTCTCAAATACTTTTATTTGATATGCAAGGCGAATATGGACTAATATCCAGAGCCGATAATACAAAAGGGTTAAAATTCTATTATCCCGATAAAGTGAAGATATATAAGTTAGGTGAATTAGAAGGTAAGAAAAAAACCATTGATGATGCCGAGCCTTTTTTAATTTATAAAGAAAATATAAATTCAGGAGATATTATTGCAAGTTCACAAACATTAAGAGAACCAACTATTAATGAATTGTTAAAAATCGAAGATAATTTGGGAAAAGATGAAAATCTATTGGATGGAATCAACGATGCGGATGCCGATGCCTTAGATATTAACCGTAATTCATTAAGAGCACTGAAAAATAGGATTATACCATTTAATCGCTATGAATTTCTGCAAAATAAAGGCGAAAGAAAAAGAGAAGATAGTATTCAAGATATATTTACGCAATTAGTGGATGGAAAATCAATTATTATAGACTTTGGAAAATATGGTATTAATAGACATCTCTATTTTTTTATAGCTAATATGATAACAAGACGATTATATAGGGAATATTCCAATAGAGAATTTTCAGACGAAGATTTACCGCCTTTAGTTGTTGTTCTCGAGGAAGCGCATAAATTTTTACAACCTAGAGTCATTCAACATACCATATTTGATCGTATAGCCCGTGAAATGCGAAAATTCCAATTAACACTTGCATTTATTGATCAACGACCCTCTCAAATTGATGAAGAAGTGTTCTCTCAAGTTGCCAATCGTTTTACCTTAGGTTTAACTGATCCTAAAGATATGGATTGTGTTGTTGGGATCTTACCAAACCCAAAAAAATGGAGGCAGGTTATCGCTGGCCTGCAACAAAGAGAATGTTTTATATTTGGCGATGCAATTGCGGTCCCGACTATAATTGAAGTAATGGATTATAATAAGGTAAATATTATAAAAAAGAAGTTGGAAATGAAAGAAACCTTAACGGAGACTATAGAAAAAATTAAAAATACTGATATGACAAAAATCTTTCCTGATAAAGAGTAATTTTATTTTAATATATTTGGTTACTGAAAGAAATGACAAAAATTTATTTTATAGGAGATACCCATTTCGGAAAGTCTTACCCGTTTTTGAAGGATTATGAGCTTAATATCTCGAAAAGAAATTATGATGTAATTGATAATTGTGAAAAAATAATTAAAGATGCAATTGAGAATAAAGCTGACTATGTAATATTTTTAGGAGACCTGTACGAACGCCAAACTATTTCGGCAACAATTAGAAGAATTCTGCGAGAAAGGATATTTAGACCTCTTCACGAAAATAATATTCTCGTAATAATTATCGGTGGAAACCACGATTCGATAAGAAATCCGAAGAGAGGTGCCGATATACAAGAGCTTTCAAATTTTCCGAATGTAAGTGTATTTACTGAATTTACTGCAAAAATTATTGACGGTTCTAATGGTGAAAAGATAGGATTAATCTTAATGCCGTATATTCATTTTGATGTACTCTGCGAGATGGCTTTAAGTAGAGGGATGGAAATTTTAAAAGACCAACATAATTATATTATCGCTCAAAATATTATTCAATCTTACGTATCACAGATATGCGAAAGTTCGCTTAAAAATTGTGATAAGAGAATTTTAATAGGGCATTACTATTTAGAAGGTGCCAAAATTAGGGAAACTAACAATCCTTTTATGATTTATGGGGAATTTAAATTCAATAGACAGATGGTCCAGAAAGAAAAATTTGATTTGGTTATTTTTGGACACGTTCATTTACGTCAAGAATTATGGGGCGATAATCGAATTATAATTCCAGGGTCGATAGATCGAATTGATATAGGAGAAAGAGATTCGAAAAAATATTATACAGTATATAATGTGGAAGAAGATGACCTGCAATTTAATGAAATTAAATGTAGAAAATTATTTAAAATAAATATTGACATACCTGATAAAGAAGAAAATTATAATGAATATATTCTAGACCAACTTCCCGATAGAGATCAAATTAAAGATGCTTTATGTAAAATATCGATAAAATATCTTAAAGGAAAGGAAGTTAAGATTGACAAAGTAGAAATTGAAAATTTCTTTAAGGATAGTTTTTATGCGGATATTCGCTATTCGGAAAAAGCAGAAACGCAACTTCAATATTTAAGAAAGTTAGATTTAAATCCAATCAGTCTATTAGAGAATTTTCTGGAACAAAAATATTCCGATTATAAATATTATAATGAGTTAAAGGAGATTGGAGTAGATATCCTCAAAAACGAATTCAGTACGGTCGACCTCCCGGCAACTGGGCCAATATCGATTAAATCAGTCGAAATGAGGAACTTCAACAATTATGGAGCTACTTCCAATAAAGTTGTATTCGATAACAATCTTTATGTAATTACCGGTCCAACGGGTTCGGGTAAATCTTCCATTCTTGATGCAATTACCTTTACCTTATTTAAGAGTAGCACTAGAACGGATGTTAAATTAACAATGGATAATATCTTGTATGAAGGTGGCTTTGTGGCAATCGAGATGGAAGTGGGTGATAACCTGTTATATATTAAGAGAAGCCGGAGAAGCCCTAAATTAACAGCAAAATTAAACGCTATTGACTTATATAAAGGGCTTTCAATTGCCGAAAAAGAAAGAAATATTGCAAGAATGATCGGTTATGATTATAAAGGGTTTACCTCCTCTTTCTTTATAAGACAGCAGGAGTTGCAGATATTTTCAATACTTACATCTGCAGAAAGACAAAAGAGACTATCCAATCTCTTTAAACTGGATATCTTCGATAAAGCGGATAAAGTTTCAAAAACTAAATTAGATGAACTTGGTCTAATGGAGAGTAGTTTAATAGGCGAAGTAAAAGGCGTAGAGAGAATTATTGAGGAATTGCCCGAACTTAAAGGCAAACTAAAAGAAGAAAGTGAAATATATAAAACAATTGAAAAACAATGGAAGGAACTTGATAATAAATCGAGACAGATAACTGAACTATTGAAGGATTTAATTCCTAAAGCATCTGAATACGAAAGAATTCAACATTCGATACGAGAGATAGAAGAAAATATACAAAATATAGATACAAAAATTAAAGAAAATAAGGAAAAGCAACAAGATGTTGAGGAAATCCGTAAAAGATTGAAGGATTTTAAGGATATTAAGGAAATTAGAGATAGACTTGAGATACATCGAGCAACTGCTGAAGAAAAAAGACGGCGAAAAACAGACCTGGAAAACGAAATAAAGTCCAATAAAGAAATCCTAAATAGCTTTAAAGAACAATCTAAAAGTCAGTTAGATAATATTCAAACACAATTAATAGAAAAAATGAATAGATTAAAAGAGATTAATCCGGAAATATCAAAAGATGATGCATTTAATATCTTAAAAACTGGTGGGATGTTAATCGAAAGGCTTGATAGACTACAAAATATTGAAATACCTATGGCTAAAGAATATAAAGATAAAGAAAGAGTTAAGGAATTTCAGATCTCGCAAGAAAAGACACAAAAAACTTTGGAAATTAATATACCAAGACAGAAACTCGTAAATAAAGATATTTTTATAGGAGATGAATTACAAATCGATCAAAAGCGTCTTGAAAAAGAGCTTAATCAAATTTCGGCTGAATCCGGAGATAAAATCAAAAAAATTGAAGGAAAAATCGATTCTTTAAATAAAGAAATCTTGGGAAAAAAACTAAACAAAAATTTTGATGAAGATCTTCGGCAAATTAGTCAACAACTTCAAGATTTAAAGAAAAAAGAAGAAGAAAAAATTGAATTAGAAATTCAACTTAAAAATTTACAAGATTTATCTGCTTTAATTGAAAGCTTAAACAGTGATTTAAATGACATGAAAGCTGGCATTACGGAAAAACAGCAGAAGGGTAAAGAATTAAAAAACTATTATGATAAATATAGGGAAACTAATGATGTAAAAATTAGTGTAGATAAGGAGCTTTCAGAGATTGCGGAAATAAAGGGCAATGCTCACGCTAAAGTTGAGGACTTAAAAGAGCAAATCGAAAGAGCCGAAAAATTTAAGAAAGAAATAAAAGAAATTCAAAAACAATTAGAAATCATTAAAAAAGATCAAGAAATTTACTCTGAATTCAGAAAGAATATTTTCCATCAAAACGGAGTGCCGATGTTTGCAATTAAAAAAATTTTACCTGCAATAGAAATCAGGGCGAGTGAAATCTTATCCGACCTTACAGACGGCCAATTGAGCCAAATCTCATTTAAAGAATTTGAGGCCGCAAGCCGAGTTGGATTTGATATTTATGTGTATGATGGAACACAAGAAAGAGAAGCGACCAGTTTTTCCGGAGGTGAGAAGACTCAAATTAATGCCGCTATTCGATTTGCTATAATGGAAAGGATTGCCGAAATTCCAGATACCGCTGGAGCAATTTTTAGGAAGTCAAACACCCTTTTTATTGACGAGGGAGATTTAGGAACATTAGATGATGATGTTGCTCGAAAACGATTTATTGATAAAATTCTTGAATTGGAAAAAATGTTTAAGAAAATAATACTTATTACGCATTTGGAGGATGTTGCTGAGCAATTTCCAAATCGTATTAAAGTTGGAAGAGATAAGCAGGGCAAATCAAAATTATTTAATTAATTTAATATTCAAGAAAAAATGAGAGAAGATGTGTAGAAAATGGTTCAATCGCTACTGCAAATATTCAATTATTATTTTCAAAATTTATTCGAAAAAAGAAAGATAAAATCCAATATTTATTAAAAGTAGGTGAAAAACTAATAGCAAAAAAAAGTTCTCGGAGAGTAAAATTTCATAGAAGGAAATCTCACGCAAGGTCTTGGAACCCTCAGTTGGAATGTATAAATCAACAATAGTAAAAGGAAAATTCACCAAAATTCAATATAAAATGCGGAAAAGGATTTCAAATGGAATATGTAACTTATAAAGGTAAAAAAATATGGGTTGGTGAATATGGAGTATTGAATCTAAGTGGTATGGGAATTAAAGATATAAATGAAATTAAAGGCTTAGATAAACTTACGAATTTATTAACGTTAAATCTCGAATATAATCAAATTTCTGAAATTAAAGGTCTTGATTCGCTTCATAAATTAGGAACATTAAATTTAAATAATAATCAAATTTCTGAGATTAAAGGAATTGAGAATCTTAAATCATTAATTAATTTACGCCTTGCAAATAATCAAATTCCTAAAAATATATTAGATGATTACGGAGGTCTAGATGCTGTGGGAACAATAAATGATGCTCAATGGGTTGTATATTCTTGCCGTCAAAAAAAAGCAAAAAGCGAAAAATTAGAAAGGGATTTTATCGAAAAAATCAAAAAGATTATTAAAGTATCCACCCGGTTTAGGCTTGATATGATGAGAGATATTCTTGGGATAGATGAAATAATTTTTAATGATAAGCTTCTTAATTGGGCAAGAGATTTTAATTTTAAAATTGAAGGTGACTATTTAATTATTAATAAAGATACCGCTTTAGATTTCATTAATGAGTTAGAGAGACAATTTAAAATGTGGGAAAAACCGGAAAAAGAGAAAATTAAAAAAATGTAGTCTTTTCAGGAGAATTTTATGGAATATATAGTATATGATGGAAAAAAATATTATGTTAAGGATGGAGTATTGGATTTAAGTAATATGACTATTTATGATTTAGCTATAGATATAAATGAATTAAAGGGTTTTGCAAATCTTACAAATCTAAGATCTCTTAATCTATCAAATATTGGGCTCACTGAAATTAAAATGCTGGAAAGATATACGGATTTAGAGGTATTAAACTTATCTTCTTGTGAAATTTTAGAGATAAAAGGACTAGAAAACCTCAAAAAGCTAAAAGAATTAAATCTAAGTGGAAACCAAATCACAGAGATTAAGGGGTTGGAGACGCTCACAGATTTACAAAAATTATACCTATATGGTAATCAAATTACAGAAATAAAAGGTTTACAACATCTTAGAAAATTAAAAGAATTAAATTTAAGTAAAAATTTAATTACAGAGATTAGAGGGCTGGAAACACTTACAAATTTGCAAGAATTAAATTTATTTAAAAATCAAATCACAGAGATTAAGGGGTTAGAGATGCTCACGAACTTACTAAAATTAGAGCTATCCTGCAATAAGTTTACTGAAATAAAAGGCCTTGAAAATCTCATAAATTTAAAAATATTATTTCTTAATGAAAATAAAATCCCTCAAAAATTGCTGGAAAATTTAGAGAAACAGAACTTTACGTATTTAGCAGAAAGAAAACCTGAATTATATAAAAAATGGACTAAATTGGAAGAGCGTTTTAAAAAAATATTAAAACTATTACGTCAAAGAGAAATTGCTGAAGATAAAATGTCTAGAACATCGCAAAAAAAATTAATAGAGTGGTTGCTCTCACAAATTGACTTTGATCTTGATTATCTTGATAAAATAAATGAAAATTTTTCTCAGATAATTGTGAAATATTGCCGTCAAATAAGAAAAGAATTAGATATAATTGAAAAAGATACGATTAGCAAATTAAAAGAGTTAATAAAAAAATCTCCCCGTGTCAATCTTAAACAGATTAAAGTTGCTCTTAAGATGGATACTCATACCTTCAATAATAAAATAATAGATTGGGCAGATGAATTTAGCTTCACAATCGATGGTGATTATTTAATTGTAAATAAAGACACAGTCTCGGATTTTATTGATGCTCTAGATAAACAATTTGCAAAATGGGAAAAAGGAAAAAAAAATGAATAGACAAATATCAACTGAAGAATGAATATTTTCTTAATAAAAAAAGAAGCATGATATAAATTAATGTTAAAGGTTTTTTTACAACAACTCTAAATTCCAGAGTTGTTCAACTATCTTTTTTTCTTGAAATTCCACTTGTAATTCCCATTAATATCATCAATAAATAGTAAAGATTTATTGGTCAAAAATGCTTTTTATTATCAATCCTCAATGATTAAAAATAATTGAGTTCTAATTTGAATGAAGAAAATATTAGGAAGGAGAAAACCTCAGATTCGTCAATGAGAGAAAGATTGAAAGATTATATCTATTATGCGTCAAATAGAGTAGATTATTATGATTCTGTGAGAAAAAAATTCTTAGATTTAAGTATTATTTTAACCACATTCTTATTTACCATTATAAGCATTTTTATAAATGTCTTCATTTTATTTATTCTCCAAAATCAAGAGATTATAGAAAATCTAAGAATTTTATTATTATCCATAATTATTTCAATTATCTCCTCCTCTGTTATATTCATATCAAACATATTTTTATATACAAAAGAAAATCCAACAGGTATTAAATGGAAAACAAATTGGTTCTATAGAGGACATATCCCTGATATTAAATTAAATAAATATAAGTTATTGACCAAAAAAAGGGAATTTTTTTGTCACTTATCTAAATATGAAAATAAAGAAAAATATAACTTTTTAGATGATGATAAAAAACAATTATTTATATTATATTGTTTTCAATCACATACGTATCAATTAGCTGTCAAGATGCGTAAGATTTTTTTTATTGGTCTTCTATCTACTCCTTCTATTCCTTTAATGATTGTTATATATCTTTTCTTATTTGATAATGTTCCCTATATGATATTGATTTCTTTATTATATATGGTTTGTGTTATATTAATTGCTTGTCTCTATTACTTCATAGGTGATTTTATAAAAAATAAAATCAAAAAAGTTGGTAATTTTTAATACCATGCTCTAAAAGAATTTTCTTTAATAGATTATTTCTTTTATTTAGTTCTTTATTCATATTTTTCAATTCTCTTATTTTTAATTTAGCAGGTGAGAACCTGTCTTTTCTATGCGTATTCTCTATAGCTTTCTCCAACAAATATATGAAATCTGTCCTTTTAATTTGCCTATGACAATTTTCACATAACGTTATTAAATTATGATAATCATTAATTATATATTCGGAGTAATATTTCGCAATTTTTTCTGAGCTGATAAGTTTATCTTTTTCTAATATTTTGGATAGAAATTCACTATATTCATCAATATAAATAATATGGTGCATTTGAAGATTCTTCTTTTTACTACATAATTGACATTTAAATTCGTCTCTTTCTAAAATAATATCACGCATTTTATCGGCGTGCGATTTGACCCATTTTATTAGATCATTTATAAAAGAGCGTAGGCCTTTATCTTTATCCCAATCATCCATAAATTTGTATATATCATTTTGAAGTTTTCTTACATTATCATAATGAACTTCTTTCTTTTCTACAATTTGTTTATTGCCTAAAAAAATTTGATAGTTATATAACATTTTATTGATTTTCTGAATCTTTGCTTCATATTTTCCTTTAACTTTATCACGTTTTAGTGGTTTTAAATCTTTCATTTTTAACTTTTTATAATTTTTATCAATTTTTTTAGAGTATTATTCACTAATTTATATTAAATATAAAAAATACAACTATTAATAATTATAGAGAAGTTTTTACTCTAAATATTCACTTTTCATTATATCTACAATCAGGATATATATGAATGAAAATTTACATTTTATTAAATAATTTTAAATTTTTCAAGAGTTCTAAAGGTTATAGTTGTTTTATAAAAATTTATATACTAATATGACAAACATTATGATAGAAAGATTTTTTGGGGTATGATTTTCATTGCAAAATTATACAGATGCAATCCGTCAATATATAGATAATATACATTCTAAATATTTAGGTGAAGACACTACAGAATCTACTTTTTACTCAGATCTCGAAAATTTAATGAGATTTTTCTTTCCAAGATCAGAAGGATATGAAGTAATTGTGATTCCTAAAAGAACTGAAATTGGAGTACCAGATTTAAAAATTAGACATCAAAATTTCTTAGTCGGTTATATTGAATGCAAAAAACCATACGAAAATTTAGATAATATAATGAGTACAGAGCAACTTCAGAGATATTCAAACTCATTTTCTAATTTAATACTTACGGACTTCTTAGATTTTTGGAAAATAAAAGATCTAGAAGCTGAACAAAAAACAAGAATAACTGATGATATAGGTGGTACTACAACACCCAGATTGACAAATGTTGATCTATTTATTCGAATGATAGATATTTTTAAATCATTTAGAGAACCTGAAATAGATTCAATTGATATTTTAACAAGCAGACTATCTAAATTAACTATGCACTTAAAAGACTTGATTATTGAAGATATTGAGATACAAAAATCTAGCTATAATTTGTTTTTATTGGATGAATTTAAAAAATATTTTGTAATTGAACCTAAAGGGAAAAGTTCAGTAATCGAGTTTTCAGATTTATTTGCTCAAACAATAACTTATGGATTGTTTTTAGCATGGGTTCAGTTTAAAAGGGATGGAGGTGATATTTTTCAGTATCAAGTTTGCCAAAATTATATATCTAAAATACATCCATTTCTCTATTCCCTTTTTCAAACTATTATATTACATCAATCAAGCCATATAATGGAATTAATTAGTATTATTGAAAGCGTTCTGAATAGAATTAAATTTCCCGATATTTTTGAAGATGTTGAATTTGAAGATTTCATCCTAAATTTTTATGAGATATTCATCGATGCATATGATAAGTCTTTAAAAATTAACAAGGGAATTTTTTATACAAAATTTCCTATTGTGAATTTTATTATAAGAGGTGTAGATTATTTATTAAGAGAAAAGTTTGAAATAAGAGAAGGTATTTTAAATAAATCAATAAAATATTTAGATCCCGCAGCTGGCACTTTAACTTTTTTATCTCAGTTAGCAAAACTAGCGAAATTAAAATTTGAAGCTAATAGACAATTAGGTTTATTTCGAGGTTGGGTAAGAGATCACTTCTTAAAAAATGTTTTTGCATTTGAAATAATGATAGCCCCTTACACTCTAGGACATTTTAAAATAAATATGGTTCTAAATGATTTAGGTTATAAATTAAATCAGAATGAAAGAATTCAATCATTTTTAACGAATACGCTTTATTCAACTATACCGACATCTTCAGCTCAGAGAACATTATTTGAGAGTGTAGGATTAGCTGATGAATTCAAAGCAGCAGATAAAATAAAAAGAAAATTTCCGATATTAGTAATTATGGGCAATCCTCCTTATAAAAAAATGAGCCAAAATAACTCTCAATGGATTAAAGTACTAATGAAGGATTATCGAGAATTAGTATCTAAAAAGTGGAAAAAATCAATGATCTCTCTAAATGATGATTATGTTAAATTCATTCGATTTGCACAATGGAAAATAGAGCAATTAAAAGAGGGGATTATTACTTTTATCACTAATAACACATTTTTAGATGGTCAGATTTTTATTGGAATGCGAAAAATTTTATTTGATGTGTTTGATGATTTGTATATTATAAATCTCAACGGAGCAATGCGAAGAGAAATTCCTGAAGATATAAAAAACAGAGGTATCACAAAAGATGAGAGTGTTTTTGATATCCGTCTCGGGACTTGCATCTTCTTTTTCATAAAAAATAAAAAGAAATATAAAAATAATGAAGAAGAGAAAGTTATAAAATACATTGATGTATGGGGGGAAAGAGATAATAATTCTAATCCCAAGGACATTTCAACTAAGTTTGGATGGTTAAATACCAATAAATTGGAAGATATCAACTTTCTTGAAATTAAACCGAAAGAACCATATTTCTTGTTTGTCCCCTATGAATTTGATCTTCAAGAGGAATATGAACAATTTATATCTTTAGATGATATTTTCATTAATTTTCAAGTAGGCGTGACTACTGCCCGAGATGATTTAGTTGTTGGATTTACAGAAGAAGAAGTTAAGAATAAAATGACATTATTTGCAAACCAAGATTTTTCACAATTAAAAAGAATAGGAGTTGAGTTAAAAGACTATAAATCAAGTAAATGGTTCTATAAAAAAGTTTCAAGAGATATGGATGCAAATACATTAAAGCAGCCAGTGGTTTATACTTATAGAGGTTTTGATAAAAGATATATCTATTATGATAAATCTATCATACACAGGATGTGTGATAATATAATGAAATATATGGAAATACCAGAAAATATGGCAATCTTGACAACAAAACAGCTTATACAACCACCTTTTAATCATGTATTTATAACTAAAGATATAACAGATATTATTTCACTTTCGACTAAAAGTAAAGAAAATGCTTTCTTGTTCCCTCTTTTAATATCATCTAGAGAACCGAATATAAAGAGAGAGTTCATCAATTCTATCAAAGAAGAATATCAAATAAAATTCAGTAATCTAAATATTGCTAAAATGATTTTTAATTATATTTATGCAATTCTACATTCAAAAGCTTATCGAGAGAGATATGAAAAAGGATTAGCAAAAGATTTTCCCCTAATTCCATTTCCATCCAATATTGAAAGAATTAAATCGATTTCAAATTTAGGAGAAATACTTATTTCACTACATTTACTAAATTCAAGTCAAATAGACATAAACAGATATGAAGTTAATGAAGGAAGTGATATAATTAAATCGATTAAATATCACCTAGAAGAAAATAGGGTATATATCAATAATGCTCAATATTTTGGGAATATAACACCTGAGATGTGGGAATTTAAAATTGGAACAATCCAGCAAATTGAGGATTGGCTAAAAAGAAGGCAAGGTAGAAAATTAAATACTGATGATTTTAATTATTTCTTAAAAATTTTAGATTCAATTCGTATAACTATTGAATTTATTAAAGATATTGATGAGGAATATCATCAAGAGTTTTTGAATGCAGATTAAAAAAGCTTTCATTCTTTTATAATTATTATTTTTTATTCAAATAATTAATACTAAAATTTGTATTTTTATCATCTTCAATTTTTTGCTTTTAGTTTTTAAAAATTTATCTAGAATTAATTAAATAACTAGTAAATGTTTAGTTAAGATTAATTAGGTAAATTATATGTATAATGATTGGAAGAAATTCGCTGAAAAAGGTAACTTTGACGAACAAATTAAATTATTGAATCAATTTTTAGTAAATATAGAAAAGAACTTTTAAATTTTTTAAATAGTTTTATAACCTATAAATTCTATTGCTTTCTCAAGATTTCTATAAGTTTTTCCGTATAAGCTTTTAAAAAATCCAACCAATTCTCGTCCAAAATCACGAATCTTAATTGTATTGGCCCCAATAAATTCTATTTTTTGACTTCGAATTAAATCTGTTAGATCCTTATTTAACATAGAGTTATAAACTTTCTTTTCCTTTTTAAATTCATAATATTTTATATAATTGAATTTCACTCCATTAGCTTCAATATCTTTAATTGTTTCGTAAAATACATTTTGATTTTCAGCTAGATTTTCTTTTTTGTGATTTTTTAATATATCTAAAAGAAATAAAATCTTTGTCGAATTAGGAATTTTTTCTTCCATATTTGCCATAATTTTTCCCTCCACTTTTAAATTTAAATAAATTATTTTTCTTATGTTTATTATTAGAGATTATTAGATTTATAAATATACACCCTAATAAATAAATAATAAATGAAAATATAAAAAGAAAAAAAATATTATAGTTATCTATTGAAATTAAAAATTATAAGAGATAAGGAAAAAATTTACGCAGATAAAAGAATTCGCAGAAAGAGAATAAGAGATTCAATTTATGGATATATTACAATATTACCTGAAGAACAACCATTATTAGAATGTTCACTTTTTTCTAGATTGAGTCGAATTAGACAATTGAATAACGCTTGGTCAATATATCCCGGAGGATTAAATACTAGATATCTTCATTCCTTAGGTGTTATGCATCTGGCTGGAACGTTTGCTGGGAATATTTTACATCGTTCTTTAAATGAAATTAGAGGATCAATAGAAGATGAACAAATTGAGGGACTTATTAGGATCGCAAGATTTTGGGGTTTAATTCATGATATTGGTCATGGACCTTTTTCACATGCATTTGAATATTTTGTTTTATATGAAAAGGATTATGATCATGAAAGCATAGTTCCGGAAATATATAAAGCTGATGAAACATTTAAAGGGGTAATTGAGAATTTTGTAAATGTAAATAAGGAATATTATGGTGATTTGCTTTCATCAGAATTAATTTTAGATTTTTTTATCGAGGAAAATTCTCAAAAAGAACTTCAAAATCAAAATCACGAAATTCTTTTTATTTTATCTAAATTGATAAAGGGAGATATTTATTCAATAGATGAAATTGATTATTTATTAAGAGACTCTTATTTTTGTGGAACACAAGAATATGGAACAATTGATTGGAAAAGATTAATGTATTTAAGTTGGATAATTAAATCCGAAGAGACAAATAAATTTAAAATAATTTTAGAAGATAAAGCAAAACAATCCTTAATTAACTATTATTGGTCAAAATATTTTATGTATAACGCAGTTTATTATCATAATCGATGTCTCGCTGTTGAAAGAAATTTAAAAAATATTTTTACTTTTTTAAAAAATCAAAAAGTTTTTGATGACTTTATTAATAATCCTAAAGATTATCATAAATTAGATGATTATTTTATTTTAAATAAGTTAAGGGAAACAAATCATATCACAGATGCTACCTTAAAATCTATGTATGAAACATATTATTTAAAATTAATAGATTTGTATAATTTTAAGATTCCTTACGCTTTTGTAGGAAAGAAATTAAAGACAAGAATAGGTGAATTCTTTAAAGGTATTGCTAAAAAAGACAAAATTAAAGTAGAAAAGCAATTCCAAGATCAATTTAATGAAAAGGTTAATGATCTCTTTCTTAAAGAAATTGCAGAATTAAGAACTAAAGGTAAAAAACAATTAGTAGAATTATTAGAAAAAAACAAAAAATATTTTTCTGATATATTTTTTCATCATATTAGAATATGTGCAAACGAAAGATATTTTCTAGAAATTAAACGTCCATATAAGATGTATATGTTGAATGAAAGAATGGTTGAGAAAGAAATTATTGAAATTGAAAAAGAATTCCTTGGCAAAATTCCTTTTGATGAGACCGAGGTTAAAATATTTATGTCTAATAAACTACATAAGATATTATTGGAATATTATCCTGATATGTTTAACAAGATTTTAAAATGCTTTGAAGATTATGACAAAGAACCTAGAAAAATATATTCTGATAAATAAGATATCTACATAAAACTTAAAAATTCAATCTTTAAATTATATAGAGAAAAGAATAATGAATTCTTTAATTCTTAATAAAATTTTTTTCGATTCTCAAAAAAAGATAATTTTGAATAGTTTATTTCATAAAACTTTTTCATTTAATAAGAATTTATATCTTCCAGAAATGTATTTGAATCCAACAGCTATAAATGAAATTTCTGATTATTATTTTATTTCAAATTTATTTTCAAAAATATTTCCTCATCACTCTTTGGAAATGTTTCAATCAATTGTTGATACTTATCAAATCAATGAAAAAGATATGTACCTTAATAAAAAATTTTACCGAGATAATTTTTCACATATGATAAAAGTTTCAATTATCGGATATAAAATATTAAATTTGCAATTTAATTTAAATGGAAAAAAAAAACTAATAGATTACTTTGTTAATTTAACAGGATTAGAAAAAAAAGAATTAATAAAAATTTGGTTTCTGTCTTCTTTATTTCATGATATGTTTCAACCTGTATCCATTTTTATTAAAGCTCCTATATTTAAACTTGAACCCTTTAATATTATTTTTAAAAATTCTCTTGGCATTGAAGAGAACATATTTTCTGTTGAATTATATCACTTTGATGAATATTTTAATGAATTATCAAAGTTCATTAAAAATAAAATTATCAAAAATAAAATTAAAAATTATATAAAAAATGGTAAAACAAATGATCATGGGATTATCTCGTCTTATATGTTATATAAGTTAGCTAAAAAGGAAAATCTTTTAACTGATACATTTTTTAAAAATATTATTCTACATTCGTGTCGCATTATTCTATTTCATACATGTTTTGAAAAAATAGATTGGGATGATAATTCTATCCCCATTAAAGATGCACCGCTTGATTTTTACCTATATTTGATTGATAAAAGTCATGAGTGCGGAAGAAAAGTTAAAGATATAAATACAACTGAATTTAAACTTTTAGAAATTATTACTTCTCAAGAACTTAGATATAATGACAATTTGATAGAAAATATATATGAATTTACAAACAAAACAAATCTTGAGAACGCAGGATTTGATTATAGAAAACATATTGAAGAAAAAAATAATTCTCCCTCAAGAATTCCTAAATTTTTAAAAATATTTAATAAAGAAGAAATAATCTTACCGGAATTAAAATTTAATTATAATTATTTAGATTATAACTCTGGAAGAATTATTCCTTATAATTTATCATTTTAAAATTATATCTTATAATTTTTAAAAAATTCCTTAAATGTTAAATTTATCCAAAGATGATATTCATTCTCACTCTAGAATTTTTAGAAATTAATTTTAGTTAATTGATTCTTATCAATCAAACATAATTAAACCTGTTTAGTAATTATTATGAAATTGGTGGTTGATGAGGTTGATTTTATAATAGAAAAGGTATATGGGGATTTCAATAAAGGTGAATATCTGCAATCGAGCCCTGCATTAATAATTATTGCAAGAAAAAATAATTTGATTTCTAAAATTAATACTTAATAGTATATTTCTAAAAAAAATAATATTTCTATTTTAAAATCAAAGTGTTGCTTACATATGGTCAGTAAGCTAATAACTCATCTTTAAATTCCGGAGCCATCATTTTTATAAGCGAAATATCATTGAAATATAGTATTTTACTAATACTATTAATAGATGCGGGTCCTTCCAAATTTTGAAAGGATAAAATGTTATCGACTATGGCTTCAATCTGAATCTTTTCTTCAGAATTAAGAGCTGCAATTTTCTTGTATAACATAAATTTTTTTATTTTTATTATTTCCATTGCTTTATCTGAGGGAATTCTTAGCTTTAAAAGCTCTTTTATGTTTGGAGACTCTGTAAAAGCAAAATAACTGTCAATAATTAACTTAATTTTTTCATAAACGCTCTGGTCAACTATAATTTTCAATGATTTAAATTGAAAATGAACATCTGACCCTATTATTGTTTCACTAAATCGCCCAATCCTTTTTATTTTATAGGGATTTAATATTAAAATTGAAAAATCCCTCCGATTAATTGTATATATTTCAAGTTCTCCTTTAATTTTATAAGACATCTCTTTAATTGTGGGCATTTTTATATCGTTTAGAAATGTTTCAACATCAATTTCAATTTGATCTTCGCTTACATAGCCTAAATCGAAATGAAAACCTTTTAAACGATATTGTTTCTCAAGTCTCTGTAATTTTTGAGTAAGAGCTCTTTCTTTTTTAATAATTAATTTTTGTAATCTTTCCTCATTTTCATTTCTAGGAAGAAATATTGGAATGTCATTTTCTACATTAGATTTTTGTCTTTGAAGTTCTATAGGACGTTCTTTAAAGTAAAAGGACATAATTTTGGAGTTTAAATAAGCTAACATATAATAAGTATTTATTTTTTCACCAAATTTATGGAAGAAATACATATCAGTCGCGGCCACCATATGTTTATTAGTAAATCCAAAAATATTGTTATTTCCTACACGATAATTATAAAAGATCTTAGGTTTTTTTCGATAATAATCAAAAAGGGGTCGCTTGGTTCTATTTGGTAACGTAATATTAGCGCTTCTTCTTAATGTAATCCACTTATTTGGTCGTGTTGGAGTTAATTCCTCATACTCATCTAATTTTTTAATAATTTCACTTTTAAATTGAGTACGATATAGAATTAATACAGGACAATCATTGTATTCTTTCTCATCTTGGAAAAAAATCAGTTTTCCAACTATTTTTGAGATATCTAATCCGTGTTGATATACGCTTGGTGTTTTATATAAATTCATTAACCTCTGCTGCTCATTATTAGTAAGTTCTAGCCATACATAACCAGAATCATCGATTTCTCCTTTATATGTATTTACCAATTTCTGTTTTTCACTTCTCTTGAGATTAATCGTATTTTCAATCTTTAACAAACATTTATCTTTCTCAGTTTTGATAATATCTGGTGATAAAATAAAGACCTCATCAATAGTAGTTAATACCCCAACTCGAAGGATAAAGAAATCTTTTACATATTTCACAACATTTTTCTCAACATATTTGTTTCCAAAAGCATCAATTTTTTCGATAGTTTGAGTACAATTTTTTAGTATAGAATCCATAATTTCCTTTATTATACCTTTCGCAGGGTAAAATATATCCCATGATCTATCTGATTTTAAATCCGTTGTTAATTTTGCAGAGTGAAAGGCATGAATATATTTGGAAAGCGGAAGATCTTTTTCATTAAATAATTTATCCCAATAAAATTCTTGATTACATAAACATTCAAGATATTCTTGATCATTAATACAGTATCCACGTTCAAATATACAAGTATCTAAGACGCATGCACCCTCACTTGGTCTTGGTTGGATTCGAAAAATACGGATACTTTCTTCAATTATTTTATCTGCTTTTCTTTGTAATATGAAAATGACATTTTCTTGTCCAGTTGCACTTATAAATACTGTAACATTTCGCAGATCAATAACTTCCCGAATATAACAGTAATCTAAAATATATTTTTTAAGAGATTATACCCCTGTTTTTTCTCCCTTATCTAACCAATATCGTGTTGTTATATAACTTAATTTACCTCTTGGCTTTAATTTTAAAACACCTAGAATGATAAACCAATAAAATAAATCCATTTTATTATGATATGTCTCATTACAAAAAGTAAATTTTTCTCTCATTTCGCGAAATAAGTCAGGGTTTGTATCATTTGAAACATATGGGGGGTACCTACAACATATTCAAAATTAGTCTTATGCTGTAAAAACCTTAATTTATCTTCCTTTCGTTTGATAATTGCAGAGTCAATAATCTTATCTCCCTTAATATCATCTTCAGGAATTCCGAATAATCTTGTAGCAATGTTTTTATCGATTAAGTTAAAAGAATAGTTAGAATTTTTGACATAAATCAGATTCTTTATTTTGATATAAGTGGATATTATGAATATATGGAAATGGAGGAAGATAGACTTCGAGAAATGCAAAGGAATTATTAATTCTTTTTTCACATGATCCCAAGCGAATAATAACCAAAACAGATATTAAAGATTTAGAAAGCATTGAAAAAGTTAAAGTAATAATAATTTAAAATCTTTAAAAAAATAACATAGTCAGCAGACACTTATTAAATAAATAAAAATCTTATCGAGGAAATCGAAAATCTAGTAAGTTTAACTGAACTGAGAGATCTAAACCTAAGTGGAAATGAAATTAAAGAAGTTAAAGGGTTAGAAAATTTAGAGAATTTCTCGTATCTATATCTTAGTAGAAATCAAATCTCTGAGATTAACGGAATTGAAAATCTCTTCAATCTATTATATCTTAATTTGTATAAAAATCCAATTTTTGAATTGAAATGGCTTAGCGATACTTAGGAAGTTAAAAATTTATTTTTCTTTGAGAGGATATTTCTCTTAAGATTGTTTTTAATCGTCGAAGTTCCCTCTTAATTTCCTCAGTTTTTTCGAGAAAATAATCAATCATATCATAAATTAATATAATTAATTATAATTTATTTAGCATTCTCCTTAAAAACCTATCTACTGTATATCCATTTTCTTCAAGTCGTCCAGTAAAATAATGTACAATGCCTTGAATACAGAAATTGAGTTGAGTACAATTTAGTGTTATACAAGCTTTCTCAATTTCATCTCCTCTGATGACACCTCTTAAAAGGGTATCAAACGCATATTTAACAATTTTTATAGAATCTTGCTGTTTCACAGAATTTTGTTTATAATTTTTAACTTCCTTATATTCTTGAACGAATTGATTTTGAGTTATATAAACTACGTCTATATAACATTCGGGATTTAGAAAATCAATATGAATAGTTTTTTTTCCTTTATTTACGTCAGCAATGTTTCCAAAGCAATCTTCAGCTTTTTCTTTAATGAGATCTAGTATTTTATCCTTATCATTATCAGGAGATGTGCAAAAGCCAATATCCAAATCACTATCTTTATATGCTGTACCTTTACCCATTGAGCCCAATAGTCCAATTTTTGCGATTTTTAAACCAGTATTATTGTAAAGAAAGTTTGCGACTTTATGCCATTTAGAAGAATATAACTGCTTTAAGTTATTATTCATTTCAATTTTGTTGAGAATCTGCATTAACCTTGGATCATTAATAAAGATGTTTACCATAATTCAACTGGATTTGTATAATTTTTAAATTTATTAAAAAAAAGATAATAAATCTATTTAAATCCACCTTTACTATAGAAATTAAATCAATTTTTATACTTTTTGATGTGCAATCATTGATGAGTTGTTATGGAATTCATAGCAAACAATCTTCTAGAAATATCGAAATTCTTAATCCTTTCATTATTCGATTCAAAGGATGTCCCAGTTTCAATTGAAGGTCAATATATGGATATAGGGAAAGGATTTGACCCTGAAGGAGTTCAAGTTAGCATTGATGAAATTATTGATAAATCAAGAGATATTATTGAATGTCTTGCTAATTATGTCAAAGATTAAACTTTACAAAAGATTGCTAAAAGGGAAGGCTATCCAATCGAACTAATAAAAAGAATAAGAACCTCGTTAAATAATTACAACAAAAAAAGCATTGTTCAAGATGGAAAGAGAGAGCTTGCAGAATTTCTTTGGACTTTTGATGATTTCTGTCGTTTATTAAGTATCGAATTTATTTATCAATGTAATAGGAATTAAACATGTTTGTAAACAGATTTTAAATGAAATCTAAATAACACTTGAACTCAGAAATTAGAAAAATAAAAGAAAAAAAAAGTAATGCAGAAATTCATTGAGGAAAGCTAACAAGATATCGTTTTAGCTAAGAATCGGATACAATTACGAGATAAAAAATAAATAAATTTCACAATTGTTCGAGTTTATATTGTTGCACTTGCTCTCGAAATTTTTTTTCAGTCCGTAGAACTAAATCTATTTTCAAATCATCTTTCTGAATTTTTATCACATTGTAACTGCTTCCGATTTTCGCTTGTACATTCATACCCTTCTTTAACTTCTCAACCAAATCTGGATATACTTGACCTTTCTCTGGATTTCCCGCAATTGAAAAAATGATATCTAAATCGCTCTCATCGTCCTAATCCCCCTTTCGCCTAGAACCCGTTCGGGCGACCTCGCTCACTGGTAATCCAGTATTGTTTTTTAAAAATCCACCTATACTCCTCCAATACGAAGCGTATTGTTGATCTTTTTCTCTCCTTTTAGACATGATTAGTCTCTTTTTATGTTTTTGTCTAATTATTAATATAGAAGATAAATTTGTATTTTAATCTTCTTTGTTAAGTGAAAACAAATATTTTATTTTAACAAAGTTCTATGTAATAATAAATTTAAAAAATATCTCTAAGTGGATGTGATAAATATTAAAACCCAAGGACAAAAACTTTTAGATCTTCATTCAAACTTATACTACAAATTAATTAAGATTCCAGAAAATAGAAAAATGATATATAGGGAAGAATTCGAAAACGGTAAAAAATTTGGACTCCCTCGTTTTAAACCAGAAAAATACGAGTGGCCCCAAGAATTACTAAAAAAAATTCGCGATCACTTACAAAACATACATAAATTCTTTGATACTTACTCGTATTGGTACGATAATACCATCATTCCATTAATCGATTACAGATATAGAAGAGAGTCAAAAAAATCCATAATTTTTTTGTTGGAAAACGATGTTTGGGAAACGGATGAAGTCTACGGAAAATATTTAATAGAAAAGAGTCAAAATGAAACTATTGTAAGCTATTATCGCAGAGATAAGAGAATTAAAGAATTTCCGTTAAAAACTACAAATGATTCTGAAATTAAGGAGTGGATTTGTAGAAACGCGATTAAACAAATAAAGGAACAATTCGAATTCTCATGGATCAAGTTGGAGACTGAAATAAATGTTTGTATCAAGGAAAAATTTCAACGGGAACCGAAACTAACTCTTACATCTAATTATTTACGAGACCAGTTGGAAAAGACGAAAAAAATTTCAAAAGAATGGTCGGAAGCTGCGTTGCTTAATTTGGGAAGGATCGCTGAAATTTGGTTATTAATAGCCCTAGGTTATAATAACACGCCTAAATTCGAAGATATTATAAGAACCGCTGAAGTAGAAGGAATTATCGACAAGCATGATGCTAAATTATTAAGAAAAATAAAGACAAATTATAACGATTTAAAACATAAAGCATATTGCAAAATTGAGAGAGATAATATTTCTAATTTAATCATAAAGTTCTTAAAAATGTTTGTTATTGATGCTTGAGATTAAGTTTTATTGATTTAACATTCGATTTGGGAAAAACAGCACCAATTGTAAATCAACAAACATCTAATCTATTCATTAGGAGAATTATAAAATAGAACCTTTATATTTAATAAAAAGAAAACAAGAATTCTCCAAATGACAGATGATAATCCAGTTAGTGGTAGTTTAGAACTTATAGAACATGTTTTAAAGATTCTAAATGATGAAGATGATATCACATACTACTTATGGTAAGTTTAGATTGAGAACTGATTGGAAAAACGATTTAATTCACAATAATCACTTTAAAAGTTCTACTAGCTATCATAAAGAAAAATATAACCTCTTCTTTGAACAGCTTAATGAATTTGATCTTAAAAATTATAAGGATATTTCTTATTTAATAACAAACCAGAGATTTTTAAAAAAAAATGATTGGTCAACGAGTGATAGAGAAAAATTCGTTTACGATCTTACTTCAAGAATAAGTGATCCATATCAAAATCAGAAATTCACTTTACTCCAAAAAATTAATATGTGTAAGATTAACATTTAGTTATTAGAGGGGATTTTTATCAAATCCCATAATTTCTATTCAAATGACTTTAAATATACTAAATTGTTAGAGAGGAATAATATTTTATATGCAGAATATCGTTGATAAATTTATTTCAGAAAAGGATGAGAAAGGAATCATTTTAGAACTATATGAAAAAGGTCTTAAACAAAATGAAATTGAAAAGCTTATCATAAATAAGTTTAAGCCCTATTTAAAAAATAAAAATATTTTGAGAGTCTATGTGCTTGCATATTTGCCTCAATATATTGATTCACTTCTCTATATCTCATCTGATAACGAAATGAAATTTTTATTTGAAAGATGTCTTGAAATCTTCTGGAAAGCAAAAGAAAAAGATTTAGATAATTGTTATAAATCATATCAATATTGGCAAGAGGATGTTTTAGCAGCAACATCAAAGATAATCTCCCTGATAACTTTAGACCAAGATCGGAGTAAAATGAATTTACATGAATTTGCAGAAGATATATTTACCAAAATCGGAAAAATTATAGAAGCATGTATTCAACCTTACTTAAGAATTCTACTCTTTTTAGAAAATATCATAAATAATAGAAATCCTTCAAAAATAGGTATTAACAAGTTAGATTTAGGAGATGTCATTAATAAACTATATAAATATAAAATTATGAATGAACTTCTTATTCCTGCTCCTTGGAATTTAAAATTAAACGATTGGAGGAATATTCCAAAACATGATAAATATTCAATTAAAGACAATAAGATAGTTTGTAGATACAAAAAGCCACCAAAACAGAAAGAGATAATCCTGCTTCAACCTGAATTATGGAAATTATTTTTATGCATAAATGACATATTTGCTATTCTAAGATTGGCTCATTCAGTTTTTTTCTTAGATAATATTAATGATATTCCAAAATACTGGGAAAATATGCAACTTCGGGAAGAATCTGAATTATTAGATCAAATCTCTGTATATGGTATGTTTGGATTCTCAGTAAAAGACTATTCTATTGAAGAAAATAAGGTTAAATTCAAATTAATCGATAAAACTAACAGTGCCCCCGATACTAGATTGAATCAATTATTATTCCTTATTAGACCAACATGGTATAAAACTCGTAAAAAAATCATAATCTTGGAATATTTTAATTCTCAAAATAGCCCCATTTTCCAAATTGAGGTTGATACTTCGAAAAGAGAAGATATTTTCTCATTAAATGTTGATGAGGAAATCCTTACTATTGAGAATATTAAAGAATGTATCAATTTGACTGATTTAAGAGATTTAAAAATGAAAAAAACACGGAACATTATTTAAAATTAAATTATGATAATCGATAGTATCCATTTTATGATATTATGATGTGAAAATAAAAACAATTCTTGAACATAAAAAGAAATCTTTAACCTTATTCTAATTATGTTATTAAAGTTCCTGTTAGATAGGTTTTTAAAATTTTAATGATAAATTATTATCATGACCATAGAAGACAAAAAGAATATATTAGATAAATATAAATTTCATGTAAAATATGGACCAGGGAAGAATTTACATTGGATTTTAACAATTATCATAATTATAGTTCTTTTATCCCTCTTAGAACTTATATCATCGATTTTACTGTCGTTAATAAATTTTACACCAATTGAAATACCTTATATTTCAATAATAGATTTTATATTAAGACTAAATATTGGTCATATACTAATATTTTATTTAATAGCTGTTATTGGAAGTTTTGAACTATGGCATAGGATGAGTATGCTATTATCACGAAAATTATTATTAGAAAATTTTAAGAGGACTGAGAAATCAAAAATTTTTCAATTTATAGCGTGGTTATTAGGTCTTAAAATATTAAAGCATAATTACTATTTTATTGAAGCAGAGGTTGATAATATAGATTTATCATTAAAAAATTATCCTAAAATCTTGATTAAAAGAATTTATGAAATAATTTTAATAAGCTTTGGGGTTGTTTTTATTATCATTTATGTTTTAAATCTTTTTATTGATATTTCCGTCCAAAATAATGCTATTCTCTTATTTAATGTAATGTTTATTTTGTTAATATTTTCTCCATTATTAATAAGTTGGATAGTTCCACTGAATTGGATAATAAAAGATGCTAAGATTAAATATTTGGATGATAAAAAAAATGTAATCAATCTATCTGCTGATGTGAGTAAAAGTTCATTTAATAGAGTTTTGAGCTATACCGGATTGTTCTTTGCGATTAGTTTTTTTATAGATTACAATTCTACATTAAAAATTCCCATTATTCCAAATACTATCATTGCATTATATGCAATTTTGATATTTATGTTAATAATTAGTATATCTTCTGTTGCGATAGGAATTAATTATTTAGCGATATTTCACGAGAAAAATGTTAATAGTGTTCGAATCAATTTATTAGAATCTGATGTAAAAATAGGCACCATTGAACCAAAATGGTTAACTGATGAAGTTGAAATGCAATACAAGGAATTAATGAGCGTTAAAAAACCATCAATGGTCCCCATTTCTTTCAAATTAATTACTATAGGTATTTTGGCTGTAATGTTATACCTTTATATTAGTTCTTTTTTTGTCACTTATCCCGAATTGTTTCTATTCCTGTTTTTTCTATTTTTTATTATTTTTGTGATTTTCGGAGTGATTAGCATTAAAATTCTCAAAAAGCGAGAAAAGAAAACTTTTAATAATTATAGCAGTGTTGACCATTACATTTCTAATTCATACTATACTCACAATCTCTTTTAATCAATTGTTATAAGAATTATAAATAAATGGTCATAGAATCCAAAATGGGGGATTTGCAACTTTTGACTTTATCCTTATCAATAAAATCTAAAAAACAATTATAAAAAGATTACTGCTTCACTTTTGGGTAGATATAAAACTTAGTGATGGTGAATGAATTCAATAATAATTTTTATTTCATCCAATTATTAAAAAGTACGATATATTTCGACGAAAGTTCCAGCATCCTACATTCATGTATGTATAACGAACTAAGAGGGTGAAGAGTTAAGAGGTCGAGTAAAAGAAATATAAGACAAAAAGTATTGAAAAAAGAAGAACTAATAGAATTATTTAATGAAGTAGGCTTTGAAATTGAATAAGTGTATGGAGATTTCGATAAAGGTGAATATCTGCAATCTGCTTGAATTCTGATAATAGTATCTTCATTTTAACAACCTTATTAAGTTATTTCTCTAATTAAAATAAATTTATTATTCCAATTTAAATTTTCTAATCATACTAATAACTTCTAACGACCAATAATAGATTTTTGAGATGATTTTACAATTTAGATGATCCTTTAGAAAAATTTTTATTACATTTATATATTCTTTTGATAATATTTGAGAGTTACAACCCTACATTATCGATTTAAGATATAATATGATACTTAATTTCATTAATTTTCATAGGATCGATTTTCAAATAACCCTAATATTTGGTATATATTCGTTTACATACCGTCTACTCTATGTAGAATCCAGAATTTTTAAATGCCAATATTAAGGAGTAGACATTGTAAGAATATCAAAATTGGAATTTTTTGAAAATTAAAGATCAAAAAACCGAACTGGATGAGGCAAAAAAATTAAGAATTTTTTATTTCTTCTTCAAATATTTTATAAAATCATGTATAACCTGATCTTTACTAATCTCTTTAGATTCTTCGGAGAACTCCTCAGAATAGAATATAATATTTGGTTTATATGGTCTTCCATTATCTAATTTATGTATATAGAATTGTTTAATATATTTACTTTGCTTAAATTCTGTTTTATCAGACATTCTCTTTAGATAAATTTTGAATTTATTATTTTCTATCATATTACCCTGATCAGTTATACTAAAACCCATTTTTTGTAACTTTTCATGAGCTATGTCTAATAATTTTCCAAATTTAATCCTAAGTTTTCTTTCCTTACTTCTATTACTCCTAATTTCTAAATATTTCTCTAAAACTCTCTTAATTCTTCTCTTATAAAAAATTAGGTTCCATTTAATTTTACTAAACCATAAGAGAAAAATTCCGACAATTATACCACTTATAGTTCCTCCAATTATTGCAATAGTTAATTGTTCCATCTAGTTATTTCCTCTCTTATAGTAGATTTTTCACTAAAATTAATAATCTTAAATATAATTCATAGAATTTTTAACTAAGCATTAACTTTTTTAATTCTTTCCAGATTTTTAGTTTACAATTTTCTGGTACAATGATAGCAATTTTATCTTTGGTTTTTTCAATGACTAACCCTTCTTCAAATGTTTTTGTTTCATTTTGAACATCATTTTTTTTCATGATTTTTACTCCTTTTATTTTTAAAACTAACTTACAATGGAGTCTTAAAGTGCTTAAGTTAATATTATCTATTCTTTTAGCTTCTTCCTCAAATCTCTCTCTAAAAACTTGAAGGTTATTATACATTTGTGATACTTCCTTTTCTGGGATCACACCAGTTTGCATTGCCAGCGATTTAGAGTTATCTCGAATAGAAAAATTAAGTTTTCCAAATTTAATAATATTATTTTCAGTATTAACCGAAGGAACATTCAGAATAGAAAAAAGTTCCTTTATTGAACCTTCATATTCAGGTTTAAATTGTAAAGTCAATCCTAATGATTCTATTATCATTTCTGAAGAAATAAACTGAAATAGGAATACTGAGAATAAGAATATTATTAGAAAAAAAAGAATAAAAAAGAAAACATTTTGAATACAATCATTAAAATGAATTAGTGCAATAATTGAAATTGATTGAATTATTAAAGAAAAAATAGAGACTGAAATTTCAGTCTTCTTACTCTCTAAAGTTATAAAACTAAAAAGTTTTTCTTTTATAGTCATCTGAACTAAACCTCGTCTATAAAATCATAGTTATTCGATTGGAAGAAAAAAACATTGTATTTCATTAGATCTAATATTATTTCAACTAACTTATTGATACCTACCAAATCCATGCTAGAAGTATTAAATTTACCTTTCCTATTGATAGACCAACTTATTTTTTTTTTGTTTGACAAATATGTAATAAAAGATAATGAATTTATACTCTCCATTTGGTATGGAGATGTACTTTTTAATAAATTAGAATCTTCTACATTACCAAAAATACTTAATCTTTCTCCATATATATCTTTTTGAAAAGAACTTACCGACATTGAAGATATTTTTCCATAGTCTAAAAAATTTTCATAAAGATATTTTAAATTTCTGATTTCTAATCGTTTACAACTAATTATTAGATCAAGAATTTTATTCCAATTATAATTTATATTTGGGTCAATTTCAGTATGTTTAGCAGCTTGAAAGTTCCGTTTTATGTTGTTGAAATTTGTATCGATTAACCATATTTTATTTGTTAAAATTAAATTAATTGTTTCATTGCATTGATAAAAATAAAGACCTCCTACTGTATCTATTTTACGTTGATTAGATACATCCATTTGAATTAAATAACTATCATCAAATAAATTATACAATGAAAAATCTACAAGTTTAGGAATTTCTAATTCCTTTGAAAAAATTTGTTCCATTGGTATATGGTTATCAGATGGATTCTTATTAGATTCTTTAAGCAAATTTAAAAAGTCTTGAATAAGATTTGTAGGTTTTACAATATTCCATGAGGTTCTTTCTATTTTAGGTTCATCATTTATGTTAATATTTCTCATATTAAACGAATTCAGGATTAATTTTTCAGAACAGAAGGATTAAGATATTAATTCAAATTCAAATTATTAAATTTTTTTATTAAAGATTTGAAAAAACAGTTAGATTGAAAAAAAAAGTCTATATGAAAAGTCTATATGAGAATTATTATAAAATCTATCTTTTAGTGTAATTTCCCCTTCATAACAAGACTGAGAACATAAAAAAAATATTTATTTCTCAACCTATAAAAATCGATACGAAATGCATCATTTTGTCTGAAAAAATAAGCTTCATTCAAGAAACTTAGCAGGTCTAAATCGCTGCTGTTGTTACGATATAGATCTAAGACTTTATCATAAATATAGTCAATTGATGGTCTATTATATTCTTTGTTAAATAGTTTATTAATATAGTTACAAAACTTGAGAAAATTGTGAAAAATTTTATTTTTGATCACAATATTCCTAAGTTTTTTTCAATTCCTAAATTAATATATGCTGTAATTGCTTTAGTAACAGGATTTATTTAATATATAACCATATTAGTTACTTGTAAGATTCAAATTGGGAAACGTGTAAATTCTCTTATAAATTACCTCAACTTTAAAAAATTTTTTTATAATAATCTTGTTATTAAGAATAAATTGGTCTTTAAAAAGGAAGATATAATCTCATCGAACCTATTGATAAAACTCTGTTATTTTCAATTCTTAAATTTATTTCAAGCCATAATTTGATTGAAAACATTAGAAGAGAAATATTTTTGAAAATTTTAACATCCATTTTTTTCTAAAAATTGAGAGATGGCCATTTTAACAACACCAAAATAATCTTCTACCTTTAAAGATTTTCCTTTTTCATTAATTAATTTATCAATTCGAGTTGTCGTCTTCTTAGGCAATATGAATATATTTGCACGCAAATCATCAACTGCCAACACTTTATATTTTTTATCGGGATTAATTAGATTATTCCGAATATAATTTCGTGGAATCTTAAACATAAAATCATCCTCTGTTCCGTATTTAGCGGGACTCCGCTCAAAATTAATGTATCTTCCTTCAGAGTTAAACTAACTATCATAGATTTTCCAAATAGAATGTTATCTGAAGAACAATTCTTTAGAGAATTTGATAAAATTAAAGAAAAATTTTCTTTAATTCATGAATGTATTATTCCAATTTATTCTATTGAATATGCTGAAGATTGGAATGATGAGAAACAATGTTATGAAGTGGAGCACAAAATTCGAGGGATAAATTATTATATAATTCGCGAATTGCTTTAACTATTTACATTACTGTTGTTCTATCTATTGTAATTAATTTGAATACCTACATTGACCCCATAATTTTCCTTTCTATCTATATTCCAATTTTATTTTATATCATATATTTTATCTTTAACAAACAGCGATAAGTGAATAGACCTCGGGAAATACAAAGAAGAAGGCGAACTATTAGGAAAAGGTAAGAAATTAGAGCTTGATATTAGTTCTTTTTTGAATTTGTGATTTTTTCGTCTTATCCAAAAAAAAAAGTAAAAATAAGAATTAATAATAAACTTTTAGTCTTATTTTATTTATATAGATGTAAATCACAACCTTGTATATAAGAGGTATACAAAAGTGTTTTTTCTAATGAGGCTTATTTTCTTTTTTAACATTTTTGTATTTCTCTTCCTTTTTCCTTTCTTGATTATATAAAAACTTCATTTTTAAATCTTTTAAATAGAATAATTTTCTAAATTTTTATTTTGAATTCAATAAGGTTTTTTACTATCTTCAAAAGATTTTCAATTTTTTCCAATTTTGTTAAATATTTTATTTTAATTTAAACCTAAAATATTTAAACGAAAAGTACAACCTCCTTCTTGTCAGAAAGCGATAAATTTATGATTTTTTACTTTTACTTTTATTCTGCTATCTATCTCCGCTAGATTCATTAAATTAACGCACTCCTTTAATTTATTACAGAATTCTTTATTCTCTTTTATCATAGCCTCATTGGAAAAATCAAGTGAAGAATAATTAGTTCATTATTTAATTCAAATTTGGGAATTAGGGATATATGGTTTCAAAACAAGGTCTTAGGGATAAATTTATTTCACGATCTTTCCAATTCAATTTCTTCTATATTTGTGTCGGTTGAAATTGGGAACGATAAATTCAACTATATCGTTCCTGAATATTTTAAGATTTCAAGAGAGAATATAGAAATTAAAGATGGCCTTATTATTTTTGAGATTTCGCTTTCTAAATTAATTATCATAGAAGATTCGTTTATTAATATTCAATCAATTCAAATCACTTGGGCCAATAAGAAGAAACAATCTTATATTCTAAACCAAAAGATTTATCTCTTAGAAATAAATTTGTTAGATCTCAAAGAATTCGAAGAAAAAAAGATAAATATTAAAGCAAAGAATGAACAAAATAATTTCCAAGATAAATTTGATCCAATTTTATCCGAGCAGAATCACAATTACAATTTTGCCTATGATTTACACAACAACTTGAAAATTAAAAATAAAATTCAAGAAAAAAACGAAAGACTTCAAATTGGATTAGAGAGATCAGATACAATTGAACAAATTAGCAAAAAAATAACTAATTTTGAGTTAGAAGTCAAAGAATTATGCGCTACAATAATGTGTAAAATTCTTCGGTTTTTTAAATATTTAACTTCTCTTCAAGATAAACAATTAGATTACGAAATTATCAAATTTTTAATTAATCATATTTTAAAAAATAAGATTGAGGTTAGGAGTACTGCCTAGTTATTACCAAGAAAGATTAGAATATATTATTAAGGATTTAAAAATACCTGTTTTTGATATTGGAGCATTTACAGAGGAACTTCTTTCTGCGCTCTTAATTGAAGATAAGTCTAATCAGTTAAAATATTCTGGAAAGGAACAGCAATTATTACTAAGAGAAATTGAAATCGAAATTGAATTTCTTTATGTGGATCTAACTTTAATCGATGATGCATTCTCGCAAGGAATAATTAAATCCCATGAAATAAGAGAAATAACTCATAGATTAACTGACAAAATAAAAAATGCAACTATCGATAAGTTCAACAATCTACAATACATAGTAAATAAGATTCCTCGTTATAAGAATAGAGTAAAACTTGATTATATGGAGAATATTATTGATGATTTTAGAAGATCTGATAAAATATCCATAAATTTCATTAAATTAGAAAAGCGAATAAAAAATAAACTAAAAATCACACCTAAAGACGTAATATTATTCATAAAACTATGGAACTCGGAGGAAATTAATTTTTGTGAGAAAATCAAGATATCGGTTTTTGGTAAATCATTTGATAATAATGATCTTATTATAATCTTGGAGAAAGAATTAAATAAAGTCAAACTCTCAGAGATCCAGGATTATCTTAACATTAATGATAAAGAAACCTTAGTTGAATTTTATTCAAATCCTATTATCAAAAAAATCTTGTTCTCATATTTTTTTCCAGATGGCTTTGATTCAAACGCAGAAATTACATATGATAAACTTGAACATGAAAAACCAGCCCAAAAACGCCGGCGAATCTTAACAAAACAGGGAGAACTGCTCAATCTCCACAATTTTCTATTTAAAAATATTTCTAGTGAAGAATTTAGACAAATTATCGAAATGAATGACATTGGAGCGTTTTATTGCAGTGTAAGAAGCACAAAGAATGAAATGTTGTATATGATCATTGATATAGATGTATCTGATTTTCTTTTTTCATTATTTACTGGACAATTAATTTGGGACTTTATTTTGAATATTACAAATGCTATAATAGAGACATCTATAAAAGTTGGGTTTCCCCCATATCCAGTTGTTAATTTTTCCGGCTCACGTGGAATACATATCATTTGGAGAATAGACGAAAATGCAATTAATGATCTGGAGGGATCTATAGATTTACCTGAATTTTTCAATGATTCATTGCCTGGGGTTAAAAACTTAATTAAAAATAAGAATAGTTGCTATCATGATAAATTTATCTTTATCAAAAGGCTTGCTCAAGCACTCTGTGTTGAAACGATTTATAGGGGATCAATTATAATACCAAAAGAAATTAGGCAAAATTTATCAATTTTACACCCTCGAGATTTATTTAAAATTTCTATTTACTCTCAGAATGAAATTGCAGTTCTACTTGATACAAGCTCGAATGCAAAGGGAGTATTTCGTGCATTTTCAGCCCATTTAAATTCCAAAAAAATTGGTATTCCTATATTTTATACAAGGATTGGGAAAATATACGAAGAATATAGAGATTATTATATATTACTTAAAGAAAGTCAGATAAATAATGTTTTAGATAATATCAAGGATAATAATTATGAAAAATATATGCAATATCCTGCAATTATTAAAAAAGACCATCTGAGATTCATTTTACGCACAGATAATCTCTTTCCAAGTTTTGCAATTCTCTTAAGGTTTTCGCCTCGCTATGTTTTCGAAAGAACTCCAAAAAGTTTTGAATTCTGGCACCGGTACTACACATTAAAACACTTTTATTCTTACACTGCCAACAAAGTTTTATTTTTCCCAATTGAGAAAGATGATAAACCACAAAAAATATATGAAGAAATTATTACTCTCTCAAAAAAATGCAATATTTCAAATATACAATATATTTCCGAAATTATACGTGAGCACTTAATCAATAATAAGATAACTTTCAATATTTTTGAAGAACGCTTGTTTTCAATGCACTCATTTGAGTTCTATTTTAAATTAATGCCAGATTTTTTAAAAAGCCCGAAAGGAATTGAAGATCTGTTGGAAGATCAACACACTATAAATTTCTTCTCAAATCAGGCTCAGAAATTAATATCGACTACTTTACAAACTTTATCCCTTATAATCTCTAAAAGTTCTGATAAATCAATTAACAGGGAAAAATTAACCGTATTGATAAGTTTTCAAAGGGAATTAAACGGGTTAATTAATTTTACCGAAAGCAAATTTTTAGACAATTATGGAGATAATAAGACGTATCATGTGAATAAATTGTATTTGATTTACAAATTCTACCTATGTATGATTGATTTTTTAAAAAGAATGTTCAAGAAAGAGCAAGAGAGTGAAGTTTAAGTGGAGGAATTAGAAAAAATGAATTTATATCAAGATCTGATTTGGAATCCTAGCGAAATAGAGGCTATAATATCAGAATTGAAATCTGTGAAACTGCAACCTAATGTTCGATCTCAAAACAGAAAATTAATTATAGATAAAAGAAGCAGGTTTATCCCAATCCCGTCAAATTTACGAGCTGTTGCATTGGATTTCGAGGGAGATCCACCATTTTTAATGGGACTTATGATTCATGATGAGTTGCTCTTTTATTATATCACAAACAAGAGTTTTCAGAGATATTTTTATTTAAATGTTTTCACCATATTACGCGTCTTGAAGAGGATGATATTTTTTTCCTTTAGTAATTTTGAAAAAAAGATTATTGATTTTATGTATCGAGAATTAATTTTAAAGGGCTATAAACTTTCAGATCTTAATTTTATAAAGAATCTAAAAATATACAACCTTCAAGAGAGTTCATATGAGTCTTTAACTGCAGCCCTATGCAAACTAAATTTTCTTAAGACAGGTGATCCTCTTTCTCGAAAGTCAGAATTAATAAATAACTTATTCGAACTTTTGAAAAAAGACCATTCTATTAGCGATTTTTACATTGATATAATTCTTGAGCATAATTACTATTGTCTTATCAACATGGTCTTAATTTTAGTTTATAGATTCTTAGAAAAAATAAAAATGGAAGTGAAATGAATGGCTGAATTAAAAGAAAGAAAATGTTTACATAATTTGAATTTCAGTAGATGTACAAATTGCGAATTTGTAATAGGCCAAACAGAAGATTTAACATCAATTTACTCAAATAGAAATACCAAGAGATTTGACTATCATTTAGGCGCACTAATAAAAAATTATGAACATTGGAAATCCAGAGAAGACTATAGTCAGGATAAAAAAATCAATAGACATTATAAAGAACACTATTGTTCTTTTTGCAATAAAATTTATTTGGATAAATCCAAGATTGAATATCTAAAAGAAAATTTTAGAAAAAATCAAAGAATGAATATAACCGCAAAGAATAACTTAATAAGTAAAAATTTGGAGGTTTATAATTGAAATACTTAGTTACATATAGTTTTGAGATACTTTTATGCCTATTAGAATTTTATTTAGAAAAAGGAAAAGATAAAATAACTTTTAATGAGATTAAAAAAAGAATCGGAGGAAATAGACAAAAATTTTATCATCGATGCAAAACTCTTGAAAAAAACGGGTTGATTTTAAAAAATAAATCTCCAATCAAAAGCTACAAAAATCGTTCAGTAATTTTATATTCCATTACTAAAAAAGGAATCAATTCTGTATTAAATTTTATTCTAAAATATCAATTTATTGATAATATTATTAGATTCTTTAAGAAGTATCCATCTGATAGTGATATTGATATTAAAAAATATCGTGAATTAATAAAATAAGAAAGGAAATAAGCTATAACAATATTAATTTTTCTGATTTTTCATAAAGTAAAAAAATTTTGATAATAGATTAATTCTTACAGAGAGATATAAAATAAAAATTTGTTTATTTTGACTTTATTTGGTGGATCTTTAACAAGAAGATCATAAAAGACAAATTAGATAAAAAGGAAATTTTTAAAAAAATAAAAATTAAAACTGGAAATCTTTTTAAAAAAAAATAGAGAGAACAAAAAACTCTTTAAAAAATTTAAATCTTTTTACTTAAGAATACTAATTCCAAAATTGAAACATATATGATGTTGAATAAGATGAAGGATATAATATTTTGAGTGTCAATTGTGATTTACTTTTATTAAAATTTTTTATTCTATATTTGAAATTTTATTTTAGTTGACAATCGTCTATTAAAATGGAGATGATCGTCTATTCTATGTTATAGTCATCCATCTACTTAAACTTTATAAAAGGAATAACATATATTATTTATATTCCATTTAAATTAACTCGAAATCAAATTTAAGAATTTTAATAAAAATTAAAAGTATAAATTTAAAATTTGAAAAAGTTAAAAAGAGTGATATTGGATTAAGATTTTATTTGATGAAGGGAGCGACAATAAATTCCAGTATTTAAAAAATCAAATTATGACAAAAAGTGAAAAATTATATGGAAATACCACCAAAAAAGAAAATCGCAAATTTTGAGTCTAAATTAATTGTCCCAAAATTATATAAAAAAATCGAGGTAAATTAAAATGTTAAGTAAAGAAAGAAAATATATTGAATTAAGTGTAGATACTTTAAAAAATGAGGAGGAATCTGATGATTCTTCATTAGATTTAGAAGGAATTAAAAAAGTAGATATTTCCGACATAATAAATACAGAAAAATTTAAAAAATGTAATTATCATGAACTTGAAAAGTCGAACTTGCTTACGGTATCTTCTTTTCTCGGATTGTTTGCTTTGACACATTATTTATTAACTTTTTTTATAATTCCTATTGAATTCCTTCCCATCTTAGTGTTGATACAGTTAATCTTCGTTCATATATACGTTTTCAGGATATTAAATATTGAAAGAGAATACGTGTCTAGGTTGCAATTTATATCTATACTTTCTATGCCTTTATCTCTAGGAGTTTTGGACTTTTTTTTAATATATAATATTTTATTCGGCTTAGCGTCAACTATGACTACTAGTGCTCTAATCATATCTGTATTTTTTTATCGAAAAATCTCATTTAGAATGGATAAACGTCAAGATAAAATTACATTTAAAGATAAATTTCTTGATAAATATGAAAGAAATAAAAAGATACTAAGAAATGCGGGTATTGTAACACTCTTCATTGCTATTTATGGCTTGTTCGCAACCTCAATTTTCTGGAGCGATACACTTTTTGGTTCTACATTTTTACAATGGGCGTTAATATTCTCCTTTATAATTTTCATATCTGTATTAATCTCTCTACTTTTAGGTTTATTTATTAGGAACATTTTCGATAATAAAAGGGCGAAAAATTTATTAAGCAGGTCAGATTATTCTCAGAAATTAAATAAATACCAATTTATCGAAATATACCTCAAGAGCAAGACCACTCTATTATGGATGTCCCTAACGATTGCAGGAATTTTCGCAATAATAGTATTTGTAACCATTCCTTTGAATTTTATCTTTACGCTCATTTTATTAGCAGTTTTTTCGCTTCTTTTTACCATTAATGCTAAAAGAAGAGTTATAAAATATTTAAATTCCCATAAGGAGTATTCCAGAAAAATATTTAATGAATTTAACTATCCAAAACATGATAATGATAAAGATTTGGAGAGGTATGGGCGCGAAAAGAACATTCCCAAAAAGATAATAGAGAAAGCAAAAACTATTAAAAGACGCAGAAAAATTGATTTGGATTTAAAAATTCAAGCGAAGGAAAAGGATCCCAGATCAGATCAGATAATAGAATACCGACATCAAGGTGCGGCAATATTAATGGTTATTTTTCTCATTATTATGCCGTTGATCTTTGCAGTTGCATCCCTCGTGAAGGTTCAATGCCCAGATATTTATTTTGCCCGAGTTTCTCAAGAAGACAGGATTTCGCTAGCGTCAGTAGATTTTTCTGAATTAAATTTTTATCCCGACCTCAAAGACCTCGATGATATTAGTTTTAAAGGTAAGTTCGCGTTAAAGGCAGAAATCTCTACCTTTTTCGGTCAGGCTGCAAGATTACATGTAATAATTGTTCCCGATAACGTGTCCGAAATCGACGGACATACTTTAAAAACGTCGTATAGTTTATATTCTAAATTTTATAATGGACCTCTAACCAATTATTCTCTTACTATGGAGGTATCCTTAGATGATCTAGATCTTCTCCCCGGCACATATAAAGTCTATATTTATTATTTAATTTTGGACGGGTTTTCAACTAAAATTTCTGATCCCAAAATTTATGACCTAACCCTGGCAAAAGATAACTTGGAAATAGTGTCGACAAGACCTTTCGATTTGGGAGATATGGTCGACTACGGCGTCGTCTATACATTTGAGAATGAAGAAGTCCCCTCATGGTCGGTAATTTTTAACGGTAGAATCATCAATTCTCTAAATCAGAGCGTTGAAGTTCAAAATTTAACTCTCTTTGTTGAAGATAGAAATAAGTATGAGAAAGTTGCCGTTTTAGATACGGAAGAAGACGGAACATTCTATTACAATCATACTGTATATGGGTCTTTTGAAATGAATGCTCTCACTAAAATTGAATTCAACGGCACCGAATTATATAACCCTGTTATGCATGAAGAATATGCGGGTCTTGAAATTTCAATAGACGGAAATAGATTCTTTTTTGATAGGGATGGAGATGGATATCCAGATTGGCCTTATACTTTATATGACTTACTGGATGCGTTAAGAGCGCAAGGAACCGTTTCAGAAAATCTGGATTTTCAAGCAAATTTTGATGAAGATATTGGAACCAGCACTTTCGATTCAATCCATAATTACGAAGGGGTTCTTGAAGGAGATACCGCATGGATTGATGGAAAATATAATTATGGACTTTCCTTTGATGGAGATGGAACCATAATTAATTATCCCAAGTTTGAAGTGGGTAGCGATTATTTAGATAATACAATTGACGGAGGGCACACTAGATCGATTACATTTAGCAATACATACACAAATCCAGTAGTTGTTGCGTATATGTGGGAGAATGGTGGGAGTCAGTCAGTTCAAATAAGAGTAAAAGATATTACTTCAACCGGATGCACGATCTTCTCAGAGGAGAACGACGATGAGACTCACAATGATGAGGATTTTGGATATATTGTAATGGAAGCGGGCGTATGGCAACTACCAGATGGCACAAAAATTGAAGCGGGCACAGTCTCTACAACTAGCGATCACTTCGATGGAAATGATTTCGGAGGAGAAGTGGTCTACTTTTCTCAATCTTTTAGCTTAACTCCTGCAATTCTGCACACCTTAAATTCATATAATAATGGCGCATTTAAAGCCTCAATCGTCCATAGTGCAACCGCTTCATCTTTTACTACTCAACAAATCACTGGAAAAGTAAGTACTCCTACATCAACCGAAACAATTGGCTGGATTGCCATTGAAGCAGGAAAAACGGGCACTATTGGCGGAATAGAATATGAGACCGGTTTGGAGAATGATGGCACTCCCGATGGTATGAGCGATTCCTACCATCAAATAGATTTTACTCAATCTTATAGTTCAGTTCCTATTATATTAGTTAGTCAAGACTCTGCTCTCGATGATGAGAAACATAGTTCATACGCAAAAGGAGCTGTTGCAAATCCTACAACCACCACATATACCAGATTATATGCACAAGAGACGCAAATTAATGATGCTGGGGAGAGAAATCACGATGATGAATTTTTTGGTTATTGGATATTTAAATCAGCTTTTTCATACCCAGGACAATCAGGATATTATAATTTCGATTTCGTTGATTTCAGTGACGTTCTTGATAATGCTCTTGGAACTACAAACGATGCGTTTGTTGTTTCTGCGTGGGTGCGCCCCACTGTTTTAACCTCAGACCAGAGTAGTCACGGGATTAAAAATTGTTTTATATCAAAAGATGGCAATTTAGAACTTGGTATTAATGAAAGTGGATATTTACAAGTCTATATCAATACTAATGGAATAGAAGCGTCAGCTGATTATGGTACATTTGGTTCAATTGGGACCAATGAATGGACTTTTATTGCCGTGCGCTATAATTTTAGTGAAGTAGATGTTCTTATTAATGATATTTGGTATCTATCTGCCATTGGAGAGACTCCCGAACCATGGGACAACGGAGGGATGCTTAAAACCGGCGGGAAATTTATAGTAGGTGCCGAGCTTACCGATTATTCTTGCTTTACGGGGAGGTTGGATGAGATTTCTGTTTTTAATCAGACTATTCTTGACTCCGAGATAGAGAACTATCGAGATAAATTCATCCCTCTAGAACCTTTGGAGATTACGGCAATAATAAAGAAAGAGGATGGGGCGAGCGGTTGGGAGCCGATTATCGCTCCAGGAGAGGTGATTGACGGTTATATAAATTTTTGGTGCGAGAAAACTCCTAACGATGATGCAACAATAACTTTAATGGAATATTACGTAACAACCTCTGTTCCTGATTTGCAAGATCCTAATCCAGAGGATTGGATTTTAATCAGGACTTTTGAATATGAAGTAGCTAATTATTCATATTTACTCGATAGTTATTCTCTACCAGATAATGATTCATATTATTTTATCGCAAGAGCTGTCGACAATCTTGCAAATGTGACTTATGATACATATAATCTTACTGAAGGGTTAATTCCGTTTGCGATAGAACATTTTAATAACTCGATGTTATTTACTTATGTTGATTCAGGAGGTCGTATTAATACAAATTCTTATATAGGCGTAATTCCGGATGATGATTTTGAACCCTATATCGATACATTGAACCTTTCCGTGGAATATCAAGGTGATTCAGATTATTTATATACATATAACTATTCGGATATCATCTCCAACTATAATTTAATTGACCTCGATATTTTGTCTAGTTGGATCTTGAGTAAAGGTTTGGATGATGGCGAATATAATATTAGTTTCGAAATTAACTTAACTCTTTATTACGGGGAGGATTTCGGATATTACGAATATATTTACCATTTAAATACGACAATTTTGGACACTCAAGGACCCAATATTACTCTACTTACAGAAACGCCTTATTCACTCTCGCTTGGAAGTACATATGATAATTTCTCCAAATATCTCCTTACGGCAGGTGTAAGTTCCACTGATCAGTTTTTTGATTATGTGAGATTGGATTATAAATACACTACTCCTAATAGTGATTGGATTCTATATGATAATTTTGTAGGAACTCCATTTATCAATATTAGCTTCAATATTCTCAACTTTAGGGATGATAACATAACATTCCGACTTGTAGCTTTCGATGATTTAGGAAACAGTAAAGAACTTTATGAACAAGACTTCTGGTTTATTAAAAATATGGATAATCACTTAGACTTTACGATTGCAGAACCTGATACCGATAATCTATATGAACTTGATGCTCTTGATATGATCGATATTGATGTTGAAGTTTATCCAGTTGATAACGATATCACTAAAGTTACATTAGAAACGGTCTATGAAAATTTTGAACTTACCAATATTAATTTTGAAGATGATCACATTTATTTCAAGGATGCCGTCGGAGACATCGACATAGAATTAAATTCGACCTTCTACAACATTATAGGCGGGGAGTTTTCGACAATTCCCATAACCATAAAACTGTATCAAGACACTAAATTGATAAGCTCCAGACAGATTGTAATTACTGTCACGGATACAATTTTCGATGATATGGTAAATATTTCTGATATCGAGATTTTTACTGATTCAATTTTCCTTGGAACTTACAATTTTAGAGAAGAACCTATCGGAACCACGGGAATAGATATCGATTTTATTGATGGGGATTTATCTGATTCAAATTCCTCTGGGACAGTCATTGCCGATTTTATGAGTCATAAAAAGGTTTTGGATTGTTTTGCCGCTAATGGAGAGGATTACCGATTATATCACCAATTTAGCACGGATAATTATTTTGATTTTGAGTTTTGGATCGCAACTAATGATAGTTCAGTCTATCAAGGCCTTTTTCTTCATAAAACATCAAGTTTGGCTTCAACAAATATTGCATTCTATATTTATTTTGATGCAAATAATTTATATGTAATGAAGGGAAATGGTGCGGGGTCTCATTCTGCAACTCTTTTAACTGCAGCATCTAATAATATTTGGTACCATATAAGTTGTACTATAGATGTAGATACAGACACTTTTGAGATATATTTGAACGGAAATTCAATAGGAATATTTAATTTTTATGATGATCAGATTTTTAGCAATGGTGAATTAGACCACATAACTCTAATGTACGGAGAGAACTCTCATACTTACTATGATGCTTTTGGATTTCCAGATAATGATCCTAATTACAAAATGGGTGATAATTATTTTTGGAAGCATTATCGAGCTTCATATAATTTTGAGCAAGATATTATTGGAGATGTCCTATATGGGTGGCAGGTACAAGAATCGATTAGCACTTCAGTACAAATTAGAGGTGAATATAATGAGCATAAAAAAGTCGTGGAAATAATAGATGATAATAGTTCACATTCCGTTTATTTTTATCAAGAATTTTTACAGAAGCAAGAGAGTGGAACTATTGAATGGTATTGGAAAAAGAATTCCACTTCACCAAATACGGAGAGCTTTATAATAATAGGGGACAAAACACAGCCAATGGCTCTAAACTTATATGCATGGTACTCTGATTGGACATATTACGATGGAGGAGTATGGCCTCATCTTGGTTCAATTTCCGAAAATGTTTGGTATTATTGTAGGATTGAGTTTGATTGCATTTATAATGAATTTAATTTTTCTGTGAATAGCGAACCAATTATTGTTCAAGGAAATTTTGATAATGATGTGGAGTTTATAGATGCGATATATTTTGGTGGGATGGAAGATACGGTTGACGTTTCATTTTATTACGATGCGATAAGTTATTCTTGGGATCCATATTATGATATTGGAGATAATCAACTACTTGAGATTAATAATATAAGAATGTTATTTACTGAAGGTCTGGATGCATATTATAATCCACACGAAATTCCTTATATAGTGAATAATAAATACCCAATAGTTAAGATTATTAATTCAATGGGAGCAATAATGGATACAATTACTTTATATCCTATTTGGGATAAAAAAATTTCTCAAGAATATACAAATATTGAGATAATTGATAATCATTTTTTTGTTGACCTTCCTGTTTTATCACCACCCAATGAAATATGCTCTGTTGATAAAATTTTGATAAATAATATTTTCTATGATTTTTCTTATTATATTGATGAACAAGAAGTAATCATAAAATTATTAAATGAAGATTTTCTTGATGGGTTATATGATGTATTAAATCCTATTACAATTTTTTTCGGAATTTCTTCAGAAAATCATCCTTTCACAAATAGTTTCGACTTTTTAATCTTACCTGATGATTATTATTCAATAGAGGGAGTATTTTACGATATATCGGGTGAATCAATCAGTTTTACTGTTAATCATACTTTTATGATCGATTTTGAGGCTCCTAATGCATATAAACAATTTGAAGACGGCATTTCGGTAAATCCCGAGACAGGGTCAATTTCTTTCATCATTACTGATCTATCCGAGATAATTAGTTATAATATTACTGACAATTTAAACGGATATTGGACCGTTGAAGATGACCTTTACACATTTAATTTAGTCGATTCTTTCGTTGCTGAAGGGACGTCACCCAGTTATTATTTAATCGCGGAAGATTCTTTCAGTAATATTAATTGCATTGATTTTTCCCTTATTTTTGATAAATCGCCACCTTTATTTAGTTCCCTTTATGATCCCGAAATTGAAAACGGGATTTTGAGAATTAATACAACCGGTGCTCAGTATTTAGCCAATGATGATTTTTCCGAATTTGAAATCACTTTATATTGCATGAATACGCAATCGGGAGCAATATTTGATGCTTTGGATTATACGGTTGTAGGAGATTATGAAGAAATATTGCTCGATACCGAACAATTGGCAGACGGCAGGTATGATGTATACCTGACCGCAACTGATTCAGCGGGTAATTATAATCAAATAGTCGTCAGCAACATATATCTTGACAACACTCCACCCGAATTAGACCTGATAGAAGAGAATATTTATATAGAAAACTCAGGAGAATATTTCGGAACTTATTCATTTGAGAGTGATAATATCGGTGATGACCCTGAAGGATGGTTTATAAGTGACTCTTATGGAGAAATTCAGGTTATTCCAGAGAAAAATGGACACAAAAAGGTTGTACGATTATACAATGGTAATGGTGGTCATTATGTTACAATGAGAAAGGATGACATTGCAACCCAAACAGCTGGAGGGACAATAGAATTTTGGATTTATATTCCAGAATCGTCCTCTAGTCGCTATTTGACTCATTCAATATATGACTCAAGTCACAATATTAGAATTTACTCTTTATTTGGCTATAATAATGGGTTTTTATATCGAGATTCTGATGACTCCGCTTGGAATACAGTTTCTGATTGTATATTTGATAATGAATGGACGCATATTAGAATAGATTTTGATTGCAGTAATGGAGAATATGAGGGATTATCAGAAGATCACTTTAGTATATATGTAAATGGAGTTAAAAGAGTAGATAACTATGCTATGATGAACGGTGCGTGTTCAAATATCAAGAAAATATATTTTATTAATTCTTACTCAATGTTAGAATCTACAAACTACGTGGATGCAATTGGTTTTAGTTGGATTGATAATTATAATGTAGGCGATAACAAGATGACTAATCATACGGTTCTATTTGACAATGATATTGACGAGTTATTATATTTCAACGATCAAGAATACATCAACCTTTCCGTAGCCGATATGGTTTATGATGATTTCAGTTGGAGCGAGATTAACCAAGATTTAGAAACTCAAGATGGAGTTAATTCGGTTTTAATGTATTATACCAAACCGCTACAATTTCAGAACATTGCAATTCAAGGTGGTTTTTCTTATGATACATTGACCTATAAAATAACTGGGACTAACATTAATTTGATTAAAAACATCCAACTTTTAAAAATTAGCGGTATTATTGTCGATAGATTTTCCGTATTAAGGAGCGATGATTCGCTATATATCGTAATTGATGAGCTATATAGATATTTGCTCGCTCCCGGTGCCGAAGAATCTCTGCAAGCACAGTTTTACGAGATGATTCCTGATGGAATTCCGTTATCCTTCAATGCAAGCAGAGGTTGGTATTTATATAATTTCGATATTTCGGAATACATCACAATTTCTCAAGAGGATGAATTCCTATTCTGGTTTTCTATTGAGGATTATCTTGGAAATGAGTTTATTACTCATAAATATAGGGGTATTTTTGATAACATAATTGAACAAGACACACCGGGGACCGAGCTAATTGTGTGGAACCTCGGTACGACTTCCGATGGAGAAGGGATTATTATTTTTGGTTCGGATGTTTACGCGGACAGCACGATTGTTTTTGACGTTAAGTCAATTTTGGAAGATGGAGACGGTAATAATGATGTAAGTAGAATTATGGTATTCGGTTCGGAGGATGGAGAGCATTTCAACTACTTGGGAAGAGCATACTATGTAGAACAAGATATCTGGGCATATTACTGGGATTATGGGTCAATGGGAACTATTCCTGAAGGAGATTATTACATTGAGGGATTAATTTTCGATAAAGCGGGCAATTGGTTGAGCACTGATGATGAGGAAGGCGGAATATTTATAATGAGGGATGCCGGTGTTAATGGAACTCAAACAATGGGTTTTGGTGGCGGTGGTGGTTATCAGGAGATAGCATGGTGGCGATTCGAAGAAGGATATGGAGATTACACACAAGATATTGTAAGTTCAAACGACGGATTACTAATCAATATGGAACTTGAAGACTGGGTTTCGGGAAAGACTGGAGAATACTGTTTAAATCCCGATGGAGTAGATGAGATGGTTGATATGGGTGAAATCTATTCCACAACTACAGATACCTTCACTATGGCATTCTGGGTCTATCCTACAGCTACACGGCAAACAACCATCGAGGCAAATTCCGGAATTTCGGGAACCAGCAATCAACGTTATGCAATTTATCCATCGCAAGGAGCGGGATGGTATGGAGATGGGCATGCAGGAGCGGGCGTCTCTGTTGGAACAAACGGAATAAGTGTTTTTGAGCATAGTACTAATTACCTTCCGTCACTTTTGGTCTATGATACTACATTATCTGATTGGAGTTTCATAACTGTTATTTATGTTAATAAAAAACCGAGTCTCTACTTAAACGGAGATCTTGTCAGAACATCTCCATTTACAAGCTCGTACATCGTTCATCCTGGAGCGGGTGTGGGAGGGGGTTATGGATATTATTCAGGTAAGGCGGATGATGTTCGCTATTTTGATTATGCACTTACCAGTTCTGATATTACTTGGTTATATAATAGTGGTGCCGGAAGGAATGTGTCTCTATCCGAAAAGACAATTCCCGATAAAATAGGATGGTGGAGGTTTGAGGAAGGTTTTGGGGACACGGCGTACGATTCAGTTGGGAGTAATGATGCTACATTATATGAAATGGAAGCAGAAGATTGGATTGATGGAAAAATTGATGAATATGCACTCGAATTTGATGGAGTAAATGAATATATTAGCACTCCAGCCTTTTCTCCAATGAATGAAGGTTCTATTAATTTCTGGGTTAATTTTGATACCATAGGCGGCGGTTCTAATTATGTACTCTTCAGTTCAAGAGCTGAATCTATTGTATCGGGTAGTTTTCAAATAGATACTGGTGAGAACAATGTAATAAGATGTTTAGTTTATGATGGTTCTTCATGGGGCATTAATTTTAATACTATTTCGACATTTACGACTGGGGGTTGGCATATGATTACTTATACATGGGATTCTTCGTTTGGTTGGAAAGTATTTGTTGACGCAATGTACGAAAACTGCGATACGGACATTCAATCATTGTTTGATGGGGTGACTCCATTTTATATGGGAATGCTTGGAAGCTACGGGCTTTCTTACAATCTTGACGGAAAAATTGATGATGTGCGTATTTATTCTGGGGCTCTTTCAAAATCTGAAGTAGAGTTTATATATTGTGAAGGGATAAGAGGTGTTGAGACAGCATGGTGGAGGTTTGATGAAAGTGTCGGCACGACAACTTATGATACCGCAGCTGGAGGCAATGATGGGGTCCACTATGGCGGAACTGCAGACGGACATTATCACGGATCGTACAGTTTCGAGAATGATGTAGCGGGAGCAGACCCAATGGATTGGACTCTTCAAGAGATGAGCTGTAGCGGTTGGATTGAAGTTGATGATTCATTAAGCGGTCATTCTAATGTTCTCGAAATACGAAAAAATGGCGGAGTAAGCTGGCATTATGCTCATAAAGAATTCGAACAGACAGCTACACAAGGCACGGTAGAGTTCTGGTTTTATAAAGACACGGCGGCAGCCGATTGGGATACTAACGTAATATATCTGTACGGTGATGCGGGTTCAGTAAGCATCCTAATTATGCAAGGCGATTTATATCGAGGGGATTGGGGAGGACAATCTTTAATTGCCGCCGATATTATTACTGTAAATACTTGGCATCATGTGCGAATTGATTTTGATGTATCCCAAGGGTGGCAGATTTATGTGAATGATATATTATATGGTTCTGGATACTCATATCCGTTTTGGAGCGCTACACCGTCTTATATTAAGAGTTTTAGGGTAAGGACTTTTGCTTCAGCCTGTAATCCTAATTACGGAATTTGGCTTGATGCTATAGGGTGTTCATGGGACCCTGCATACAGAATTGGGGATAATAAAATCTCAGGAAGTGCGAATTGGGTCTCCGGTAAAGCCGGCAACGCGATTGACTTTGATGGAAGCAATGATTATGTAAATGTAGGTACCGATCCAATCGGCGATAACAGTGATGTTTCATTTATGGGGTGGATTTATCCCGAAGGTAGTGGATATGATTATGCTTTGTCCTCTGGTGGTCAGACAGCCTCTGTTGGGTATTATATTCTTTGGCACGATGGGGAGATTGCTTTAGGGAGAAGAACTCCAACTAAGACTGCCGACTCTGCTTATCTTCAATGTCAAGCGGGACAGTGGCATCATGTTGCAGCTGTTTATGATCACAGTATAGGTATTATGCAGATATATATAGACGGGGATTTCATCGATTCATATTCTGCAACATCTTGTAGTTATTCAAATGTATGGACCGAATTACACATCGGAAAACCAAATAGTGCAAATGATTATTATTTCGATGGAAAAATAGATGACGTCCGTATTTATGATTTCACGCTTAAGGATTCTCAGATTGAATGGTTATACAACGACGGGAACGCAAGAACTGAAGGATTAATTATAGAGCGTAAAGAAACTTCTTGGTGGGAATTTGAGAAACCCTATAAGGAATATATGGATGATTCCGACTCGAAGTTATTATGTCATCTTGACGGCGATTTCACCGATAGCAGCAGTTATGGTAGATCTGTTGGTTCCAGTGGTGTTACTTTCTCAAGTTCGGTTAAAAAGATAGGAACTCATTCAGCTGAATTTGCCCAAAATACCGATTATACCTACGTAAGCGGATCGGATATTCTGCTAAACCCCCAAGGGACTGCAGAAGTCTGGGTCTATATGACAAGTCATCAGTCTGGAATAAGTAATTATATAATGTCTGATTACGATGATTGGCCGACTTTAGCCATCAATATTAATGGAAATGGATATTTAGGAGCAACTCATCATGATGGAACTGCTTGGTTGGATGCCGTAATGGATCCCGTTCTATTCCCTTTAAATGAGTGGGTTCATGTAGCTTATACGTGGGGGTCAAGAGGACAGGAATTATGGAAGAATTTTGAATTGGTAGATAATGATCCTGATGATACTCAAGGTATAAATACAGGAGTTCCAGGTGTCGGTTTAGGAAAGGCTTATTGGCATGTAGATACAGCAAGGTCAATGCTCGGGTATATGGATGAATGGAGAATATCAGATGTTCAGAGAGATCCCATGGGCTATGATTCTGCGGGAGATAACGATGGGATTGGTGGGGGGCTGGATAGTGGCAGTGGGGGTTGGACTAACGGCAAGGTTGGTAATAATGCACTTGCACTTGATGGAGTTGATGATTATATCAGAATTTCAGATGACATAAGTTTGAAACCGTCATCAATTACCATAAGTTTTTGGGCTAAAGCAGACTTACTACCTGCGACCAGAGAATTTTTCTGCACCAAATGGTTAGGTTATTCTATGGAACTCACTACAAGCCATAATGTCTTCTTCAGAGTTTATACAGATTCCGGAACTATCGATTCTCCTCAATCTAGTGCTATTAACGTTGATATTTGGTATCATATCACGGGTATTTATAATCCAGATATCGGAAATTCTTTATATATTAATGATCAATTTATTGGAAATACCCCTCCACCAGCAAGTCCTTCATTGTATCATTCAACTAACGATCTAGCAATCGGTAGGTATCTTGGTAATGAAGAATATTTTGATGGTATTTTAGATGATTTTCGTATTTTTGATTTCGCTCTCAACGACGTCGAGATTTCATGGATTTATAATAATGGAGATGGAAGAAATCAATCGTTAAGTGAATTTGATTATGATCAAGATACAGATCCACCCACTATTACAAATATGTATGTGGATCACGATCCGCTTAATTACGGTAATAACCAAGAGATCTGGTGCACCGCTACGGATGAATCCGGGATTGATTGGGTTAAAGCTTACGTTCAGTATCCGGATGAGACCAATCAAGGTATTGTAACGATGTCACATCAAGGTAGCGGAGTATATTACGGGACTTGGTCATCGGTCGGCGAGACAATGTATGTGACCTATTATATCGATTTTGAGGCAAGCGATAATTACGGGAATACAAAAGAAGAGGAAAACCCGATAAACGCACAATTTATAATCGAAGATTTAACCGCGCCTACGATCGAGAATGTTGAGCTTTCGCATTATACACTTCAGTTGGGTGATATTCAGCTCATAACTTGCGGTATATCAGACCCTTCGGGAATATCAAGTGCGACCGCATACATTCAAGATGAATTTGGAGGTCCTGTTGAAACTTTACCTATGTCATATTCGGATCCCGAAGAAATAATTTTTCAAGATTCTTTTAACAATGGATATTGGGAATTGTATAATGTTCCAGAGAATGATTTTATTGTAAGTGGAGTTCCCTCAGATGACTCTTTTGTATGTAATATTGAAAGTGATACTAATTATGGAGATGATTGGTCCTTAAGAGTTGGAAAATATTTAACTGGGTTTATTAGACATTCTTTTATCAAGTTTGAAATTCCTTATTTAATGCAAAATTATTCTTCAAATTCTTTACTTAAATTATATGGAACATATGGTTGCCAAAGTGGTGCTCAATGGGAACTTTACCATACAGAGGATTTTTCAGAGAGTTCAATTACATATAATAATCAACCGCCTACAACGGAATATGTTGGTATACGAACCTCTAGTGGAACTGGTTGGAATTATTTCGATTTAGGTGCTCCATATCATTATTATAAATTACAACAATACGGTTCTGCAACACAAATATTCTCAAATTTTTATTCTAAAGAAGGAACTAATAATCCATTTATTTATCATTTTATATCTAAAATTCATCAAGAAGATGGACTATTATATATGCAAACAGATACAACTGAAACATTAAATCTATTAAGTCCCTTATATAGTTCTCCAATAAATTTGGATTTAGGTAGCATAGTAGAAATAGAATGTAAAACTACCACTTCAAATGAAATAATGTTAAAATTCCTAGACGGAGGGCAAATTGTAAAAACAGTTACATTAATTCAACAAGGGAACACAAATTATGAAAATCAAATAGTTCAAATCCTACTTGATGAGAGTATTTCTTTCGATCAATTAATGTTTTCGGGAGGATTAAATAATGAAGAATATTTCATTACTCATAATATTTTAATGAAAGGTTCAGATTTATATGTTGCCAATTGGTATACTTCCAATGCTTCACCTGGAGATTATAACGTTGATATTCAAGCTTTCGATAACAGCCCAAATCAAAACGAAGCATATTTAGATAATGTGAAACAATTTATAATTATCGATGATATAGGTCCTACCATTACAGATATGCAAGTCTCTGATAATCCTCTTGAGATGGGTAATATTCAGACAGTAACATGCAAAGTATCGGATGTTTCTGGAGTTCAATGGGTGAAAGCTTACCTTCAGCATCCTGATGGAACTTTAAAAGCTACTTTAAATTTGGTTCATCAAGGTGGGGGGGTATATCAAGAGAATTGGGATCCCACGGGATTTCCGCTCGGACAATACTTTGTGGATTTCGAAGCGTGGGATAACGAGAACAACCCGACTTACGAAGATAACCCAATAAATGCACAATTTTATCTAAACGATACAATACCGCCTTCATTAACATATATAGATATGGTTCCACCTAATATTGAGTTCGGCGATCTAAGTCAGTTTACGATTACAAGTGATGTTTTTGATGTTTCAGGCATTAATGAGGTCTGGGCAACGATTCGCTTTGGAACAACCTTTATAGAAAGCATCGAGCTGCTTGATATGGGAAGTGATAGGTTTGAAGGAGTATTTTATATTAATTCTTATTCGGAAGGAATTTATACAATTGATGTAAATGCTACGGATGCAAGCTCCAATAATAATCTGGAAAAATTAATCGGTATAGATTCTTTTACCATAAAAGATAACATACCGCCTTCACTCCTGTATGTCGATACAGTTCCAAGCAATTTTGAATATAGATATTCAAGTTCAATCAAAATTTCATGTGATGCTTCGGATCTTTCGGGAATCGATATAGTGTGGGCTACTATACGTTTAGGAGCAATTTTCATCGAAAGTGTTGAACTGTTAGATGTGGGAGGTGGTAGGTATGAAGAAATTTTCTACATTTTAGGATACTCAGAAGGAACCTATCAGATCGATATAAATGCAACAGATTCAAGCTCCAGCAACCATTTAACGGAATTGATCAACGCAGATAGTTTCGATATAAGAGATACAATTGCCCCCGTGATTCAAGACGTCCAAATCTCCGATGATTTATTAAGGATAGGGAAGTCACTTATGATCACCTGCACTGTAACCGATTTATCGGATTTACTGAGCGTTATTGCTTATGTTCAGAATTCTACGGAAGATATTATCGCAACCTTAACAATGGTAAATATAGGAGATAATATATATCAAACTATGTGGGATTCTTCTGGCACATCATTAGGAGATTATTATATAGATATCAGCGCAATTGATGATACTTTATCTCAACACGAGACTTATTTAGATAATGAGAAGACCTTTACCGTAAGAGCTGGCGGAGCTCCAGTAAAAATATTCGATTATTCTCATATCGTGCTCATGACTGACCTCTTATTTGGAGATATTCTTGAATTTGATTCGGGATTATCTGAGAATGTTCATAATATTACAGGCTTCATTAACGATAATATGGGCTCGGACGCCCTCTGGGATATAATCATCGAGTATTATAATTTAGTTGAAAACAAATGGATACCATTGGCAACCGATACTGCGGTAATTACTAACGGAGAATATAACATCACGTGGGACATTAATCAGGACGCCGAATTCACCAGTTCAATGTACGATTTTGTTTATGAATACCTTCCGATGCGAGTCACACCTATAACCGACAGCAATATTTACGGCTCGTGGGCAAGATTCTACGCAGATGGCGACTGGCAACCTATCATTATTCTTAACGATGGTATCAACATTGATATTTTTATTTATGAGTTTAACGAGACAAATGGTTGGATTTATGATACTAACTTTACGGGAGAAGATGTGTGTCCAATTATCGACGGACAGGTTTTTAAACTGTTCGATATAGACGGTGATGGAATATCCGAGATAATCCGCGTGTCTTCGAGTCAAGTCGATGTTATTTATCTTGATCAAAATTTAAACTGGATTATTAAAGAAGATGTTATAGGAATTTCCGACTATAATTATTACTCGTTTGACCTCTTCTACGACGAGGACTCAACCGAGAGCACGATGGTTATAGTCCAAGAAAATATTTCTACTTCCGAATTATCTTTCGGAAAATATCGATTCAATTCAACTTACGACCTCAATCAACTGCAGGTTGTTAATTGCCCCGAAAACTTTTTACCAACCGTAATAAAAATTGCTGATAATCTTGAGAGCAGCAGTCAGAAAGCGATTTTAGTCGGCGGTTTAATGGAAAATTCATACTTCTCCCAACTTATTCATTACGATTTCTATTTGAACTTACAGACAATTGTTGCGGAGAGCATCTTAGGTAAGATGTCGGTAATTGAGTGCGAAACAATCGAGGGTATTGATACAATTCTAATCGGTATGGACAGGCTCGCGGTCGGAAAGATGGATGTGGTTTTTGGATTAAGATACAGTATTGAGACCGGTGAATGGATCGAGATCGAGATCTCTGATTTTGATGAGGTAAGGTTCAGAATTCTCGACCTATTATTCATAAACGACGAAAACCTTAATAAATTGATAATCGGAAGCGATACCGGATTGTTCGAGACAAGAATTGTTTATAATATAGATGAATTTTCGATAACAAGTCCGATTTGCTTCATTAAAGAGACGATCTTGGAATCTCAATTGCAAAATATGAACCCAGATGCAATTAAAGTTAGTAATTTTCCCATTCAATCCGTTGAAAAACTCTTATATGAATTAAAAAGCACCGGAGTATGGTATGAGGCACTTGATTATGATTTCTCCCACTGGGAGATTCGGGTTTATGATAATTCATTTAAATCGGAATGGAATAGTAATAATATTGAAACTCTAAAAATTGAATATTCGTTCCTTTCATATTCAGGTAAGGAAAAGAAATTTGTTGATCCTTCAATCCATGCTTACGAAGGAGAGACAACTTCTCAAAGTCCATCAGCAACCAGTATGTTTTACGGAGACTCTGCATTACCTCTAATGTGGCTTAATCCGACCTCGACAGTTACAGATCCGTTCGCTAATTGGAGAAATTTCAATTGGGATGACCAAGATATTAAATATCGATTTATGCCAGTAATTGCTGGGTCTGGCACCAGCGTGGCAAATCCTTTTTCAACTACAAATGGATGGGGAAGTGCTTGGGGTCCTGAATATTTAGATATGACAGAGCTGGAAAATTCTTTAATAACTTATAATACTAACGATTATGATACGGGCAATGTTTCACAGTATTTAACAGGGCAAGAAAGGAGTTATTCTTATAATGGGGATTTTGACGGAGAGTTTGAAGGAAATTACATTGATGGTGTATGGATTTCAAATCCTATAATTAGCGAGAATTATGATTTCAGTCGTATGTATGATCAGAGAGTTCATGAACAAAATGGAGATCTTTATAATTCTTATGATGGATCTCAAAAGGTTTTAGTTAAAAACCGATTAACCGACTATGAAGTGTATTCAAGCACTAGTGGTGGTAGTGGTCTTTCCAATTCTGGTTTATTACCGTCTTCATCTATTTATCAGACATTCTCAGCCTCGACTCTTGAAGATGTTGAATATGCTCTTTCAAACTGGGATGAATATGTTTCAATTGATATGAATACTATTAGAACGGAGCCATACGGAATTGAACTTGCTCAGAGATTACCAGTTATCGATAGGAATGGATTAGAATCGATACAAGTCGCATTTGATGCGTCTGTTGTATCTTCTTCATTTTATGCAGAAAATCCTCTCTCAGTACAGATGTGGAATTACAATACTGGAGTATGGGAATCTATCCCGATACTTCCAATCACAACTGGCGGCGATACAGCGACTTACATTGAAGAAGAAATTGATTATGATTTCTGGACTTGGAATGCGTATACTCCTTATGGTGAGAACCACATTTCTGAATATACAGGTAATTCTTATGTTCTAAGTGGTGATCCCATAGATATTTTTTGGGATGGTTCATATTGGTGGGTATGTAGTAATTTGGGCTATATTTATAAATATAGTGGAAGTTGGAACTACCTAACTTCATATGATGTAAGGTCTCAAGACCCTTATCCTTATAGCATCTATTGGGACGGAAGTTATTGGTGGATGTTAGGTATGGCGACTAATAATGTGTTCAAATATAGTTCCAGTTGGAGCCTTTTATCTAGTTACCCCATAGGTTCTTATACAAACCAACCAGTAGACATATTTCGAAAGGGCAATTATTGGTGGGTCTTAGAAAATAATGAAGGGAGTGATCAAGTAAAAAAATTTGATCTTAATTGGAATTATTTAGAAGATAGTCATAGTATTTCTATGACTGGTTCAAGTTATGATATATTCTGGGATTCACAATATTGGTGGATAACATTTACTTCAATGGATGACTGTACAATATATAAATATTATGAGGACTGGACCTTTACGGGTGAAGATAAATATGTAGGGGGTAATGAAATTCATAGTACTTTTTTAAAGGACGGTTATTGGTATATGGAAATAGATAATAGTGCCCATCAATATTATAATGTTTTCACTCCTTATTACCTTACAGATAGATTTAGGCCTGGGTGGGGCTCAATTGATTCAGATCATATGCAAACAATTAGTTTTGGTGATTGCTTTCCAAGTATTGCAACTGGGGGTTCTAAAGTTTGGTTTGATCCTTCTGTATTAAAAGGTTCAAACTTTCTTGTGAATAATCGAAATGAACTCTACACTATTTACCCTTATGTAGATGACCCGAATAAAATTATTTTACACGATGCGAATAATTACGCAAACAGGTTTCAGTTTAATAGCATAGAAATTTATCCGGATAACTTTTACACCACAAATGTTCAGTTTCCTGCACCTTTAAGCTCTGCGGAATTTTATAAAACTGGTTTTTATCAGAATTTCTTAAATAAAGATCATGAGTTTAAAATCAGGTTGATAACGGAAGCAGAAGCCGATTATCAAGGCTGGCTCACTATTGGAGATTTTAAGACTTATACTTACACTGATAGTAATTATTTAAACTATGATAATTTTGATTCAAATCTGCCAAAAATATACCCTGGTACTTATAATTTCAAAGACACTATGGATGGAGATGTTCCAATTGGCTGGGTTGATACTTCTCATGATGGTTGTGGTTCTAGAGTTATTTCAGAAATTGATGGTCATAAAAAAGTTTTGGAATGTTGGGATGAGATGTCCGGAAATCCCGGTTATTCTAGTATTTATAATTATTTTGACCCTCAAGAATCGGGAACGGTTGAGTGGTGGTGGAGGTCAAGTGCTGCATGGACTTCAGGACATATTGCTATAGGCGGGAACGAAGGTGGTATCTTATTAATAGTAGAACAGGATTTGTTAAGATATGATGATTTATCACAAAATCGACACGACATTATGCCGTGGGGTCCTAATCAGTGGTATCATATGAAAGTAGTTTTTGATTGTTCTATCGACCGCTTTGACCTGTATGTGAATGGTATATTGAAATTAGATGATGGAGAATTTAAACATAGTTACTCAGTAATAAACAGTTTCAGATTTTTTTCATGGTATAATCCTTCATATTATTCATTTTATATTGACGCAGTAGGATATTCTTGGGACTCTAATTATAATATCGGAGATAATTATTATTCAAGAATGCCCGTAAGTGAGAGATTAGATCTCACCCCAACAGGGCTTGAACTTGGAGGATATAGTGGGTTTAATCTTAGAGAAAAAATTGATGGTTTATCGAATTTTGATGATCATGATGTATACAAAGCTTCCTTCAAATTCGATCGTTTAAATAATGATGATGTGGGAAATGTTTATTTTTATATGAATGATAATATATATCTTCAAATTAATGATGGTAATTTATATGATAAAGGATATGAAAATATTCTATCTTTTTATTATAATTTTTCCAGCAATACATGGCTAGCGTTCCTTAATGATGATATCACTCCAAGATTGGAAAAGATTGATGTAAATCCAACAAACATCTGTCCTCGAATCGAAGTTCTATATTCTGACGAAAATAAGGGTGTCTTACTTACACATATTCAATCCCAATTCTATAAGCGAGTGAGAAACGATAATGATTTTAACGGCTATAAAGATTTAGTTACTACCTACAAAGGTGCTTTAGACTATACGGACATACTGGAACTTAATTATCAAGATCTTCTTCTTACCCCTCAAAACACATTCTCTCAGATCTCTTCGGATATTGATGTAATTTACAGTTTTAATGACGACATGGTCTCAGATAATTTTTTCGGCAATATTGAACTTAATCCTGATATGAATCCTATTTATCATGACTTGATAGAAGGTCAGCACAAAGAAATATCTTATTGGAAATTTGATGAAACTGAGGGAACTACTGCTAATGACTCTATAGGAACCCATCATGGCACACTATATGGACCTCCAGATTGGGTCTCCGGAAAGATAAATAATGCACTATATTTTGACGGAAGTAGTGATTATGTTAGTGTCCCTAATAGTGCTTCAATTGATCCTCAGAACGGGTGGACACTTACCGCTTGGATTAACCGGGACGTAGTTGGGGCACAACATTCAATTATCGAAAAGTATGATTGGATTTCGGGAAGAGGTAGTTATGTGATGAGAATAACAAGTGGTAATATTTTAACGGTACATCATGTTTCAGGTACAAGTTCTGATACTTGTGGCACATCTTCCACTCCCACAATAATAAATGCGGGAATATGGTACCATGTAGTGGGTACTTACGACAGCGATACAAATACTATAAGAGCATATATTAATGGAGAATTAGAAGCCGAAAATATCAATGCAAATCTACCTGATTATTCGTCTATTACAGATATGAATATCGGTGCGAGGGGAAATGATGCCGCCACAAAATTTAACGGAAGAATCGATGATGTGAGGATTTTCAATACATCACTTACTCCCGAAGAAGTAGGATGGATCTATAATGCAGGTGGCGGAGACGAAAGATCGTTAGGTGAGATAATTGCCTATAAGGAAACGGGTTTTATATCCTCATCTTATGAAGGTTCGCAAGACTTACGTAATGTAACAAGTATTTCTGGAAGCGGATATAATCTTGATAGCGGTTCTACTTCTGATTTATTCGAAGATGGAAATGAAATCCAAATTAGTCGTTATTCAAATTCTGCATCAATTATTCAGTCTTCCGCGACTCTAACAACTACGCCTCCAGGTGGATCAGCTGAAGAGGACGCAGGCTGGAATAATGCTATTGGTGATGATTATAGATGGTGGGATTTTAGCCCCTTGTGGCAAAATGAAATTGACACAATTGATGAATACTGGTTTGATTTAGCTGATTATTTTCCTGAATGGGAGACTGCAACAGATTGCTATTTGAATATTAGGTTAAAGTATGAATTCGGACAGTATGATGATGATTATGAAGCTCACTTAGAATTTTACGATTGGTTTTATGGATCTTCATGGTGGGACGGAATATGGTATGAGCCTGGACTTACTCTTGACCCTAATAATAATGATTGGCAAATTATTAATCGGGATATTAATCCTCAAGGTAACGAAGTATATTATGATGGTGATTTTAGGTTTAGGATAAGGTTTCATTCCGAAGATTATGGGCTTGTTACAATCCCTCAAATAAAAGTATGGGTTGATTATGTTAGGGTGGAGATTAAAAAGGAACCTTTATCTTACGTGAATTTTAATTTTGAATCTGGGTTATTAAACGGTGTAAATGATTTTAAATTACATTTTCAAGGTTGGACATCAACTGGTTGGGATGCATATTTGCAAGTCAATGGGCAGAACATTCTTTCTTTTGGCTCTTCTGGACAGACAATTATCCAACAGATAAATGATATAACTAGCATTCAAATATATATCGCTCCCGAAGATGTGGGTTCTGGAAGACTTCTCTGGATCAATTACTTATATCTTGAATGGTTAAACCCTCCATTGGACGGTGTTCTTATTAAAAACGGTAAATCTATATTTCTCGATAGTTCTTTATCTAAAAATTTTCAGGATCATAAGACTTGTAGTTCTGACCTTTATCCTGATCAATTTTTCGGTAATAATACAATACAATTTGCTCTTAAAAATTCAATTTTGACCTCTCTTTTCGGTAGAGGTCCAACTACCATCTATACTAATCTTGAGCTCAATGATCTGGAAATTGACTTCAATGTATATCCATTAGACTATTCGGCAAACTCCTTTAGTCTCGAACATTCACAGATTGAGGGTAAGGACTATAATATAGAATATTTATTTGAAGATCCCGCTAATTATGAATCTAGCAGGTTCAAGAATAGTGCCATTGATGAAATACAAATTCCCTTTCTTACACCCATTGAGTTAGAGTTTTCTGATTTTGATTTAAGTGAATTTTCTAATATTGATCTCGAGTTATCTCTTAATTTAGACGTATCCTTACTTAATCGACCTGCTGACACGGATTATAATTATTGGAGTTTGAGGTTTAGATTACTTTATTACGATTTTACTGAGAGCAAATGGATAGATTATAGCAATTCTATTTGGACTGAAAACTATGGAGTGATGCACGCTGTGTGGAATCCTGATTTTAACGAAAATCCGATATATTATCTGAAGAATCCTACCGATAACGACTTTATTCCCATAAAAAATAATAACGGCCAGCTCGAGATAAAAAACCCTCTCATCATTGAGGATGTAACTTCTGATATTTACCAGAACGGTATTATCAAACTCGCATTTATTTCTTATATTATTCCAGGAAATTGGAATGGAAAACTTTATGACGGTTCAGATCCCGAAAAGGAAGGCAATTATAAATATTTATTTTATGAACGAGATGACCCAAGCATTCCTATCCAAATAACTCAATCTGTTCAAATCGATAGTAAACTTCATCTAGAGTGGGATAACCCAATATATAGAGAGTCAATTTATACTTCTTTGCTTCCTTTAGACCAGAATTATCAGGTAGATTTAAATGCTATGACTAACCCACGACTAGGCGAGATCATTTCCGTAAGAGGGGTTTATGAATTATCGGATACAATAAATGAAACATATCCAATTGAAAATATCGGAATAACCAGTGACAATTATCTTTATTTTACCTCTACTAAAAAGGATCTATTTTCTTGGTTGATTATCGATTATATTCCTCAAGTTTCGCTCGTCTTTAGAGACGGTGAATATTATTTAGCTGATACTTACGATATATATTCAGAATCAATTTATATCAGTGAGGTTTTAGATGATGATAACTATTATGGCACCTATATTCACCCCGATATTCCTCTTAATTACAGTCTTGGATATAATGGCACGGAAATTTATGTTGACTTTAATCCTGAAGTTGTTCTGGGAAATGATCCTCGCGGGGCTGTACATTTTGCAAAAAATAGTAGTTCTTATATGAACTCTTTTTCTATTAAAGATGGACTTCTCTATCCTTATGATGTTTTAATGACTTCTGAGGATACTGTTAGCGGAATATTAAAAATGGCTATAAAAACAGGCTTCGCAGATGGATATTATACTCCAAATATTGCTGGTCAGGAACTTTCCCAGATTTCTTATGAAGATTTCAATTTGACCATGAAATTTTATTTACTTGATTATGATCGGATGAGTTCATTTATAGGCGAGGTTAATATTCCTCTTGAAGAAGATTCAATTGTTTTTGATCGATATGACATTGAGATTGATATAGGAGATTACGACCTTGATTCAGATTTACTGAGTAGCTCGTTAACCAAAAATTTAGGAAACGATCTTTATATTACAGTAGAGACTTCTTTATCGAACTGTATGTTCGGAGGAGACCTTTTCAGAGCAAATTTTGCACAGCAAATAATAAGTGCTACTTTAGAAATTGAATCTTCGAATGTTATGCTTGAATTTAATGGGGAACAAGTCAACTTACCTTTTATCAAGATCCCTCAAGATAACATAATTCTAGAAAAAGAGGGTTTTGCTTACTCATTCAATTCTGAATATTTAGATTATGACTTCGATTTCAATTTAACTGAATTACAAGCAGAAGGAATATCGCTTTCTGAAGATATAGATTATCTTTTTGACTTAAATCAACGTTCAATTGAATTAATCGGGGATTATGTAGATTATTCTGGTGTTTTATTTGCAGATATTATCTATTATGCTTTTGAATGGCAATTAGGTTATATCTCTACATTAGAGCCTACAACATTTACATTTACTGGAGATTACAGAGAAGATTACGTAAAATATTTGGAAATCCAAATTGAATATGATGAAAAAGGAATTCCTGGTTTTGATTTAAGAAATGTTGATCTAACATCGGGAGATATTGTACTGAGCAATGAAAAGAAGGGAGCTGAGTTGCTAGATATATATATGTATAATTATCGAAACAATATTTGGGAAATAGTTGATTTTGTAGTATATGATGAAAGTTCAGAGAGTCTTGTTTTTTCATATGTAGGAGATAGGAATTTTGTATCCTTTGAAAATTATTTTTCCGATATTGATTCAGGAGAATTTAATATTTCATTAATTTTTGTTCTTGAAGAATCTATAAGCGAGTGTTTTACATCCTCATTCGGATTTGATATGAACTCCATGGACGCCAAGATATTTTATAATAGTCCCGATAGTGGATTCATATTTAGCCCTGAAATGGAGTTCGATATTGATTTGACCGAATATTTTGGCGATTCTGAAGTTTTACTTGATGAAATAAGCCTAACTCTAGATTATGACGGAATAATTGAGTTCGGAAGTGCTGCACTTGAGAGCATTTTTAACGAATTTGCACTTATCGAAGAAGAATATATTTTTGCCCTTCAAGACAAGTATCTTGATTTTGAAGTGTTCGAGTTGAATGAAGACAAATTAACCCTTTCGAGAGACCAGATTATTGAATATCTACAATTCAATCTGGACAGCAATAAATATTATTTAAGAGCAAAGCTGGAGTATAATTGGAACTGCATTCTCGAGATATTTACCCAAAGCACCATGGAAATTGGTGTATCATCCGAGATTATATTGAATAAATATGATCTAGTGGTTAAATACACATCATTTAAGACGACAAGGATCTCAGCATATGAGGATTCAAGCAAGTATGATTTAGTGGCTATTAATGCCCCAAATTATTTTAATACGACGGACGGTATTAAGATTCTTGCAGAAGATGATGATATTGATATTGGCATAAACGGCGGTTTCTTAAGAAACGTTGATACACGTCAGAGACTCATGATTAGGCAGAAACTCTATTATGAATTCACCGAGAGCACATCAGGACCTCATGATATTCTACTCGATCAAACTTACAGCGATACAATTTTATGGTTTGTAACACCTAATGGTCAATTAGAGTTTCCAGAAGGAAATTATCTGGGTAATAATGCTTACTTCTTATTTATTGCTGATTTTGAGGTTAGTAATGTTTCGATGTATTATTTTGATGGGCAGGACGACATTTTTGTAGGAGATATGGTGCCGAACATCTATCAACCTAATATTTTTGAGTATGTTTGGAATGATATTCAGATAACTTCAGGTTGGATAACGGGAGATAGTGTAAAAATTATTTTTAATCTGACCGATATATTTGATAATACAAATGAATACCGTTATAATTTTACTGCTGATTTCATTAGTCCCAATCCGATTATTAAAATCGGGGATGTTGGAGATGAGAATTATCAAGATTTTTTAATTGCTAATCCGTTTACGAGTATTGAGTTTATAAATAATACAATAACGGGCGGAAGCATTCAATCGTCTTATAATGTTCCCTCTCAACCAAGTGATTTCATTATATTTAATGGATCTCTCTACTATCAAGGCAATTTGCGGTATAAAGATGATGATTATTCGATTTTCATTCCGAATACCGACAGTTCAGACCCGCTTGCGTTAGATTTCTTTGGCGAATTTGATGAGAATATCGGTTCGAGTACATTTGATTCCATAAATAACTATGAAGGCGTTTTAGAGGGAGATACTTCATGGACAAATGGAAAAAACAATTACGGTTTATTGTTTGATGGTGATGGTAATGTAATAATTGATGAAGGGGAGAATATCGGCTCTACAATCTATGCAGCATATGCAGATGTCTCATACGAATACCAAGGAGGCGGAGGTGGTGGGGATGACTTCATAGTTCTCAGAGGGACGACAATTATTAGCGATTCTTCAACAACCGCAACAATAACCGAGGGTGTAGATTATATACTTGAACCTGGGCAGGATGCAACCACTTGCTTTATCCGTCTGACTAATACCCGGCTCACTGGGATGGGTAGGACGAGCGGTGGAACTAATAATGGAGATTATGCATGGCACGATAAGTGGGGTGTGAGAATTCAAAATCCCGATAACATAGCTGCATCAATAACATTTGAACGGGCTGCATCTGGATATGATTGCAGGGTTTCTTGGGAAATCCTCCAATATATTGGTGGTAGTAATGATGACAATGAATTTATTGTTAGGGGTGTAGGTACGGCAACTTGCTCGGGTACAACGGACTATTGCGACAGTTCATCAATCTCTACAATCTCAGACCCGAACAAGGTAGCTGTCTTTATAACAGGTCAATATGCAGTTTCGGGAACCGCTGCTGACGTTCAACGTGCTTTATTCACAGCTGAACTTACTGGTTCAGGACCTTACACTCCTAGATTCACGCGAGGAGTATCCGCAGCTAGTAACGATGGAGTGAGTTATGCAGTTGTAGAATTTACGGGTTCCAATTGGGCGAATGTCCAAAGGCTTGACATCTCAACGGAGTGTCCAACTGATTGGACACCCTCGAACTATGCTACGGCTTATTTAGATGTAACAATCGCCAGTGAGGGTGGGGCAGACCTTACAAATTACTCAAGAGCATTTATACATCAGCAGTACAGGACATCAAATGATGCATGCGGTCTAGATGATGCAGGAGATAATGTAGAATTGATCAGCAATACACAACTAAGAATACGGAATTCGCATACAGATGGTAATAGATATAAAACTTGCTGGATTATTGAGAACCTTCAATCCACCGGTAAAACTATGTCCGTTGAACATGAAATGTTTTATCTGGGTACAGGTGGTTCAGAGGAGCATGTTTGGACGCAGACAATTACTGCAGTCGATAATATGGATACAACAAGTCTATTTTGTCAAGCAAGCATGGATGGTAGTGGCACTTATTTTCCACGTGGTTCCATTGATTATCGTCTTACCGCTGCAACTGAAATTACCTTTACTGAAAACGACATGGGTCAAGAACGTGTCATAACCTATGATGTAGTTCAGTGGCCCTCTGTTGGTATTATCCAAGATAACGGAGTTGTTCGTCCTGACAACGATGTTACAACTCAATGGAACGCATCTGAAGCCGGCAATCACTACATCTTAATTAACGAAGATATATTAGAACCTACAGTACCAAGCACCACAACGGGATATATATTTACTTCGAGTAAGAGTCAAGGTAGTAACATTATAGATGATTTTAATATGGAATCGATAGATATCAGTAGCGGAACGATTACTCAAATTCAAATTAAAGTATACGGTAACGAAACTGATATTGTTTCTACTGTAGATGTATATCTCGGAGGCTGGTTAGGAGCGAAAAATCTCGATATGAACGGTGAAGGATGGTATACATATACTTGGTCAGGATTAAGCGCTTCACAGTCCGATTTGGATGGAATGTATATTAAGTTTGATTCTGAAGTTCCCGAACCGCCAACGCCAATAATTACCTATGAAGATTTTGATTACGTAAATTTTGGAGATATTTTGGATCATATTTTCGGAACTTCCAGCAACGAATTTACGATTACTTCTTGGATTTATCCAACAGTATTTACATCAAATCAGAGCAATAACGGTATCAAAAACTGCTTCCTTTCAAAAGATAATATTGAGTTAGGTATTAGTGAAGATGGATATTTACAAGTTTATATTAATACAAACGGCGTAGAGACTTCTGCAGAATACGGTGCTTCCAGCTCAATCGTGATTGACCAATGGACAAATATTGCTATACGCTATAATAATGGAGATGTTGATGTAAAAATCGGGGATGTTTGGTATAATACAGCCGTTGGAGGGACTCCAGAGCCTTGGAATGGAGGTGGGAACTTGATAGAAGGCGGAGTCTTTACAGTAGGCGCCGAAATAAATAAATATTCATGCTTCACTGGAAAACTGGACGAAATATCCGTGTATGACGAAGCCATTTCTTTCTCTTTCATGGACAATTTAACCTTCACTTCCAATTTTGAAATGAGTAATAAACCTCCTCAATATAATTTAGATTCGGTTGAACTTCTTTATAGTTATAAGACCGATGTAAGTCAGCAGATTTCTCTTTATTTATTCAATTATGGCACGCAATTATATGATTTAATCGATTCAGATATTCACACATCATTTTTTGACGGAAGTTATGCCGTTTTAAGTTCGGAATATTATAACGAAGATTTTGAAATGAAAGCCAAGATCGAAACGGTTAATTCAGCCGAGCATTTTGAGTTTTACTTAGACCTGCTTAGACTTGATTACAGCTGGAATGAAGGCGGCGATTTACTGATTGCCGGAGAGACTGAGGAAGCTTGGTTTAGTTTTAATGAGGGATCCGGTATAACAACCTACGATTCATCGGCGAATTCAAATACGGGAATATTGATGAACTCTCCCAAATGGACAAAGGGAAAAATCGGATCAGGCGCACTTTATTTCGATGGAATAAATGATTACGTTGATATTCCAGATAGTATAATAAATGGAACAACCGATTTTTCAATTGCGCTATGGTTTAAATCCTCAAATCCACAAGGTGGTAGATTGATTGGAAAGAGAGAAAAGGGCTCTTTTGGAAATTATGGGGAGTTTGAAGTTATTTACACGGAAGATGGAGAGATCCGCTTTTATGTTTGGAATGATGGATATCAGTTTGATTTATACAGCACGGATTTATATAACGACGGATATTGGCATCAAGTAATAGCCATTCGTGATGGAGAGAACGGTTATCTTTATGTTGATAATATTCTGGTTGATTCGAATAGCGGTCCAATTAAATCTATAAACGGGTCTTTAGAGATGACTATAGGGGTAGAATTAAGGAATGATCTTTATTTTAAAGGTACAATCGATGATGTAAGAATTTATACAGATACCATTACTACTGACCATATCAATTGGCTCTTTAACGACGGTAGAGGCAGAATTGAAACTCTTGCGGGTATTGAAGAATTTTATAGAATAATAGACCTTGACACGGGAGCATCTACGGAATGGATTCAGTTCAACTCCGAAAATGTGAATAAATTAAGTCACTTGGGCGACCTTCCTGATAGGTTCAGAATTGAATACAAGGTTTTTGACCTTGCTAGTAACCAAGGGGTTAATATTACCTACAACCAAGATTTTGAGTATGTATGTTTCTCGACTGAGACTTCGATAAACTGGGTTGATGATTCAATTGACTTGAATAGCATTCTTGCAGGTGAGAGGGAGCTAGTATTCCAAGATATTAACAATGATTTTGGGCAAACACCATCTCTTGATGTGATTATCAACGGCTTTAATTACGGTACTGCAATATATGACAGTCAATATTATAGAATCTCGTTTGGAACCGAAAATACTATGAAGACTTTATTAGGATACTCCGATTCATTAAAGAGTTCTGGTATATACTCTAATATAAATCCAATAAATCATATAAGCTGGGAATACAATAAAAACGATATATTTGGCGCGGTTAAACACGTTCTTGTTGATGAAGATATAGTACTTGTAAATCCTTTGACATATAATGCAACGAGAGCAATGCAACTTAACACGCTTTATAGTCAGGGTTTCGCACTTCCCAATTTTGTTAGAATGAGACAGGTTTATTATTATAATTCCAGTTCAAATTCTACTGAGCCTTATTATCTCTCTTTTGGACAATATCTTATTGGAGATATGGGACAGATTTTATGGCCCGAAGAATCGATTATTCATAATTTATATGAAAATTGTTCAGAAAATGTAAAAGATGGATTAATTTATTTTGAATACGATGCTTCAGAATTTTCCGACCAACTATATTTATCAAATGCTGATGGCCTTTTTATTAACTTTACTATGCCTGCAGTATATTATAGACATACAACAATAGAAAAACTAACAATTGCTCTTAATGATTTCTTAGGAAACTCATTTGCCAAAGTCTATTTTGATCTTGATTTTAGAAAATATTTTCAAGATGATGTGAAGAATAATTACAATGAAACAGTTTTCGGATTAGGAGAGATGATGACAATACCTTTGTATATAGATTTTAAGGAATTTAGACTTTCAAACCCTTACCAGAGATTTGATTTGAGCTTGTTGGATTCTATTTCATTTATTATTTCTGATTCACAATTATGGCCTGGTTCTTTTATCGAGGAGTACGGCAACTTCAGCGTTTTAAATCTTCCTTATCAGAGGGCTGGAGTTAAAGATATTCGGTTATACAATTTAATATCCGATAATTATGAGGAGGACGAGTTTGGCTATGTAAATTCCACTATTGAGATAAGAGCCCCCGATTATTTCAATTATCACGCCACCGAAACGTTCAAGCTGAAGAGGATTGAAACAACTCTTACCAATTTTGCCGCATATCATGATGGAGTTCAGATTACAGGACCAACTCAGATCGAATATTCTGACTTTTTTGATGTTTATTTCAGATATAACGGAGGTACGGATCCAATCTTATTTAATGAATTCATGAATGTTCCCCTTAACCTAATTGATAATGAAGTTCTTAAAGTTCATTCAGTAAGCAATTCGTATTGGGATACAAAGGAAGATTTACTCGCTCCTGGACCTTTCAGAACTGATCATTACTTTGCACGATATCAAGTCCCTCAAGAGTTAAGAAATTATGTCTTGTCATTCAATTCTTCAGGAACTCCTATTCAGAAAATTATAATAAATTCACCACCTACATTAAGCATTGAGGTTATTCAAGAGCAATTATCGAGTTCGGAACCTATATATTTTCCAGAAAATCTCTACCAGCTGGAAATTGGTGATTCACTTTTACTTGAAGGTTGTGTTTTGGATAACGATGAATATTTGGTTGAAGATGAAGTTTATTCGTATAGATACCAAGAAGCATTTGACGGAGAAACGGTTAATCGACTTGATTTTGTCTCTCCTTTTGGAGATGATGAGTTCATTGATAAAGAAGAGTTTGCCATATATTACATTAATAATCGCTCCGAAAAGGAAATATTATATCTAAATATCGATGGTAATTATTACATAAACGATAGTATTTTGGAATATGAACCTATAATTAGTTATGTAGATAACGCATTCTTGCTCAACATTTCTTGGAAGTATCCTTCTGCAAATTTCATTGGGTTCGATACCAACCTTCTTATTACTTATAAAGTGCTTAAAGGACGTCCGATAACCCCACTATCATACAGCTCCCTTGATTCATACGGAAACGATCGAGAAGAGAACTTGATCGAAATTCCTTTTGCAAAATACGATATGCTCACCAAAAACTGGATAACTGAATCAATATTTACAGAGACAGTTTTTATTGATAAGAAACTATTGTTCAGAGAAGTAGAAGGCACCGATTTAACAACAATATTCAATATTCAAGCACCTAAATTTTATGACGATACTGCAGGAGAGATTAAAATAGGTATTGTTGGTATCAGTAACGTTTTAATAGATGTTGGGAGGGAAGGGGTATATGAAACTCTTGATCCAACTAACTACTCATGGTTTATAGAGATAAATGGAGACTTAACTGTAGAGTATTTGGGTGAAGAGGATTATTATAATTTAACAATCGGATATTTTTCATATGATCCTATTAAATTAGAACATCCAATTTCTACGTTAGATTATATTAAGATTTATTCAAAGAATAATCTATCAATCTCTAGAGAATTTGACTCTTCCGAATATATTATCTCAGATGATGGATATAAGATATATCTACTTGATATATTTAATAATGCTACAAAAGAAGGGGTATTCAATCTTTACGATTTTTATGAAATTAAATATAGCGGTTCATTAGCAAGAAAAATTGACCTTTCAAATAATTTAATTTTATTATTACAAGATAATTATGGAGATTATGTGCCTATAGACAGCATTCCGATTGATAACTTGGGTTTCTTTGAATATGAAAAAGAATTTTCTCTAGAGGATCTCTCATTACCGATTGGAGGTAAGAAAATTGTTAATATGAAATTGTCATATTTAAACTTAAGCTATTATGACGTCTCTGCTGGCGAATATGTAACTATTGATTATAATATCGAAACTGTAGGACAAATTTATGCGTATAGAGAAGATTTAGCTTGGTATAAGAACTTTCAGATAATAACGGTTCTTGATAAGGTGAAACTTAAGATGATCAATTATGATTTGCAGAATATGATAGTTAGCCAGGATTTCATTGAGGCAAGAGAATATAAATTCAACATTAATCCGTTTGAGACTTTAGAGAAAGGTGAAGAATATACGTCTATACAGATTGATGCAATGGTTAGAGAAGATTATGATTTTACTTTTAAACTTACAGATTTTACTGAATTGCCTATATCAAATTCTATAGTTTGGATGCACATGGGTTTTATGCCGAAGAGCAAAACAGAGTTTCTAAATGAGAGAGCAGTTTTGGATGAATTCGGCGTTCCACCATATTACGAATCATTGGGCACAGACCCATTGACTTCGGTTGGTCCTGGTGATGGAATTGATAAGATGTTCGGAAGACCATTAACATACCAATATTATGATACCGACACTTACGGTCCGTATATCTGGACTTATGGAGTAACAGACGGTTTCGGTGAGGTTACTTTCAATGTTAATCTTGATAAAAATTATCTTGAAGATTATATCGAGATTTGGGGTAGCACAATTAACTCTGTTGAAGATATTGTATTATATTTAAGAGTATTTACTACTTCCTTTGATTGGGGCGACTATGCATTCCATAACCCTGAACAATATATTTGCTCAAATAATGGAACTATTTTTAATGGTTCAGGTATTATTGAAGGTTATGATTTCACGGACTTAACTCTACGAGATAGCACTTATGTTGAGGGCATTATTCGTCTATATAAAGGTGACATTGCTTTAGGTATTGCTGACTATCTTTCATATGATTTACCTGACCCCAATATTGAGGATTCTAGAGAAGAACCCGACCCAAATGAAGGATATGAGTCTTTAGAAATTAGTGTATTCGCAACAGAAGCTGACCTGATTCCAAACGGAGAGACAAAGACCCTAAGCTCCCTTATTCAAGTTTATGAAAGTTATGAATTGGAACCACAACCTTACAATATTCTTGAGGATGATTATTCATATTATGCTTCAATTGAGATTATTAATCCTTCAGGAGTCACGGTAAATAACCCCAGTAATTTAAGAATGATTCAGAAGACTTCAAATGGAGGAGTTATTAATTTTGGAGCCGATGAGATGAAGAATATCGTTCTTGCATGCGGTCCTGGACTCTCTACGGTTAAAATTCAGGTAATAGAATCAAATTATTATAAGAGCTCTCCGTTAGTAATAATCCCGCTAGAAATTAGACCGCCAAACTGGATTAAATTTGGAGAGAAAAATACCAACATTGATCTTATTGATCCGTTTATTGCTGCATGGGGTTCTGCATTTAATAATGAGACATATATGCCATTCGAAAGTAATTATCCGCAATTAATGGGGACTTTATGGTTTAATCCGATTTTTGATGATGAGGAAGAACTTTCTATTCAAGATTATGTCGATATAAACTTAATTTGCGAGATATTAAATGAAGATGGTTCGGCAAGTGAATTCCCATTACGAGAAGGTATTATGCTTCGTCCCGGAAATCACGATGGAATAATGAAATTCCAAGTTGGATTAGGTCCTGAAGATGCATTTTTAATGGGGCAGACTTGTCACTTGAATCTTACGTTTGATATAAGTTATAATGAATTTGATATATACAATGATGAACGTAATGTTTTGATTTATCTATTAGATTTGAGATTAGAGGAAAATCCTTCCAGCAGTAATCCGAATATAATTTGGTCCATTAATGATAATGGATTCAGTTCCGAAGATGTTGGCATTCTTAGAGAAGAGACTTCCATGTCTGAAGAGACCAAGACCGTAACTCTAGGAGATGAGATAAATAAGTATGGAGTTGAAGTTCCATATGCCTATGAACCCGAGAACGATGAATATTCTATAAATCCTACGAGTGAATTACTTACTTTAGTTGGATTATCTTCTATTGCAGGATTAGCCGTAATTGGAAAGAAGGATGATGAAGAAAATGTAGAATTTATTAAAGATATAAATTGGACGAACCCATATCAAGGTTCTGCTTATACTTTAGAAGAGCAATCAACAATTCTGTTTATTGATGGACATCCAGATAATAATACCGAATTCAAGGTGTATTACGAATTTATATTTGAGAACCATCATTATTCTGAGATTTCTTTAGGTTATTCAAACCATATCAATATTAGCTGGATTGATGTTTCTCTTCCAGAAGGATTCCTCAAAGAGAGTGATGATAGTTATTCCTCGATGTTTGTAAGATATAACGATACATTTGGTGGAGGCGGAACTATATACGACTTAAATTACGGAATTAAAGATATTGGTTCTACTACTTGGAGTGAGCAATATTTTATAATTTATAATGAAGATGAGTTAAAAGAAAAATATGGAACTTTCACTAAAGAAATTTATAATGATTATCCTAGATTGGATTTTGGGACTGTACCTTATGAACAATTTAGCGTTATTTACGGAGTATGCTCTCAATATGAGCTCGGATATGGTTTTCAGAAGGTTAATAAACCTTATAGTGATTCGGTTCGATTAATTTACAATAACGCGGGTAATACTAATCAGATAATTAATATAACAGGTGATACGGTAGATAGTGTTACTTTTAATGATCCTACATTAAATATCGGGTTAGATAATTCTGATGCGGAGACTGTATTAGAGCTTTATAACATTCCGCTTTTATACGCGCCAGAGGTTAATTTTACATTCAAATTGGACCCAATAACAATAGACCAAATAAAGTATTACAGAGGCTTTAACAATCTAACTTTCGACTTTTACTATGTAGTTGATAGTGGTTATACCTCTTATTTCACAGATACAGAAATAGTCAACCTAGATTATGATGAATTAATGTTAAATTTGGATTGTGATGGTAGTTATAATATTTACTATAATAGAGACCTTCGAAGTATTTATAACACATTCGGCGAAGATGATTTTAATATTTATATTGCCATATCTCAGGAAGGTTCCAACCCAAACTATATTTCCTATATAATTCTGGAGGAGTTTGATTATCTATGCGATGAGCATTTTGTAGAAATGTATGACAGAATGCCCCGAGATAAGAACGGAGATATGGACGTGCAATCTATAGTTAGCACACCGCACTATTTCCAGATTTTCTCGCTTCCCTTCAGAAATAGCGAAGATCCGGACTTATCTGCACTTCCCGAATCTCCCTTTAATCTATTAAATAATTCTAAAATTACTGTTGGAATTGAAGGTTTACCTTATTCTCATTTAGTATCTTTAAATGTAGCCGGTGAAGGCGATTATTCATTTAACTTTTTGGGAATTTCCGAGATAATCGATGTAAATAATGATAATTTCAACATGATCCCGAACTTAGGATTATATACGGGTGGATACAATATTGATGAAATGATTATTCAGGACGGGACAGTAAACTTGTATTATGGTTCGGGAACATCGCCTCGAGGTGAGAAAGAATACGATTATTATGTTGATATGGAATACGCAAGTGGGCAAGACCCAGAAGATTATTTCTCTACAGTTTCAAACGGTAATGCGACCTCTTGGCAACATATTTTCAATCTTTCAAATACATTCTTGACCACAAGCGAAATAAGAATAACGGATACTGTATTTTATCATCAATTGTTTGATTTAACTGATGATATCATCGGAGAATCTGAAATAAATGACATTTTTGAAGGTTTCGAACAGCATATTGAATTCGGAATTGAACTTCCGGAAGATGTAAGCATTGCATATATTCGTTCTGTCGGAAAGCCTTATTTCTATAATCTATCAATTCAAGGATTCCCTATGGGAGATAATGCACCCTACTGTATGCCATTTACAATTGATGGCGATAGTAGTCAATTCAGTCCTTCCGAAGGTGCCGATATCATGGTTTGGGATATCGATTATTCGCTCGAATTTACTTCCAACGGTAGTAAGTATTTATTATTTTACAGGGATGTTAATAGCGCTCTTGATTTCTCTATAAATAACAAAATAATGGTGGACTATTGGGCTTATCATAACTTTATGGAAGTGTTCGATTATAATATTGTTGAAAATCCTGAAGACCCATTTATTTCTCAGATTATTTGGGATTTCAGCGGAATCGATAGTTTAGATACTTACCGCCTACATCCAGACTTTTCAGTCAATTCAACTTTTAATGTTGAATTCTCGGCTCTACAGTGGGACTCATCCGATATAAATGAGAATGATTATATAAAAAGGATTATAGACATTATTGATTTCCAGCCTGAGATTATCACGAATATTTCCGTTCAATATACAGGTTATCCCGTTCAGATATTCGATGTATTAAATATCATACCCGATAATCAGTTCAATGCTTCCGATGATATATTGTTTAATCATATATACCTCCAGATCTGGAACGGTGTGGATGAGGATACTACAAGGACTTTCAGATACGGTTATAGAATAGATTACATCAATCAGTCCGAGGCAGATTGCGAGTTCATATATGATCTTAATTTCGGTAATATGGAAGGTAATCTTCCTTCAGGATGGTATATCATCCCTGATTCGTATGCATATGTTGAGGTTAAGTTTAATTCGACTCAGCTTAAGTACTATCTTTCGGGCACACCTTTCAATTATGACTATGTAAATCCAAGTCTAGGAGATTATCATATTAACTTAACGATAGACGGGCAATCATATTATTCACATCAAGATTTAGGTTTTGATGATTTTGTTGAGAAGATTGAGGATAATATAATCTACTTCAATTACAGAGAACGCGGCGAGAGCGGTTTTATAGATGCAGAAACTCAAATTACTGTTGGATATAAATATAAATTGCAGCCAGGGCTCCTTGAGAGCAAGCACTTTTTTATGGTTATCTTCCCTTGGACGAATGTGTTTGATACAATTTTAGGTGATGCGGTGTCTGATGTCTCAAGCGATTCGCTTATCACATATCGAGAGCGTTATAGAAAAATATCGGGAAGCTCAATTATTTCACCCTTCGAATATTCATTATCAATTAATGATACATATTCGCTATATCTAAGTTATCGGTTAAATCAACGTGATTATTTTGAGGAGAAATTTACGATTAATTATGCAGATGTTGTTCCAGGAGAAGATTATTACGAATTTGATTTTCTAGCCTACGGTGTTAATAACTATGTGAACGTAATGGAGATAGATAATATTCATGAATTAAATGTATATTATTATGATCAATCTGACAGACTTAGATTTTTACCTGAAATAAGTTATGATATTGTCTCAAGTGGCACAATAAGGGTTTATAGAGATGGAAACTTAATAACGACTCCAAATAGCGTTAAAGAGTTCTGGGTATCATTTACTCCTAAATATAACGATATTGAGTTTGCCAGCTACAGATTTTCTTATGATCCAACGCAAAACATTACAAAAACTCTAGATGTGAAAAATTGGGATGTAAGAGGTCTGAATAATGCATACGTGGTTCCGAATGTTGATGCGCCATACTATATGAACAATGAAGAGACCACTTTCACAAATTTTGTTTGTCATGCTTCTCAAATTGCGACGTATATCAGTTTTGGAAACAATCTATCGTTTGATATAAAAAACGAATTAAATTCCTATTATATTGAAGATGATTTAACTTTATACTCGGATATTATTTCGGGAGATTATCTCTCACTCTATATGGACACTAAGATACAAAATTATGAAAGTCTAGAGAAATTAATAGTTCATTTACAAGATCTCAATAGACATAATATTACCGATGACCAAGAGATCTCCATTGAAGAACTTATAATGTACGATTTTGATGTTAAGATTGATCTTACAGGAGTCAACTCCAGTTTAAGATATATTGAATTCGAGCCTATTTTTAGGAATGATTCCGAATATTCCGAGTCAAATACGAATGGAATTGTGCATTTTGAATTTGCAGAGTGGAATGAGCAGATGTCTTTCTATGATACCGACGGCAATAAATTTATGAATTTTACTTTAGAGAACATACTTTTAGATAATCCAGATTTAATCTATTTGTATAATGAATATCTGGACTATCTTGAACTCCCCGAAGGTATTGAAATTAGTTCGAGCACGACTAGAGATATATACGGGAATATTAATTCGTATGTTCTTCAAATTCCGAGCACCTATAAAAATCCTGAAAATCAATCAGAAATACTTTCTTACGAAGATGGAGATACAATAATTGTTAGGTACAGTTCTCCGATTGATAAGCAAATTGGTATCGGCATCGGTAAGATGTATTTCGAAAAGATTCCTTTCGGTTATAACCCATCCACTCCCATCGCTGAATGTCTATTTGTTAATGTTTCGGATTCCACTGATTATAAATTATTCACGCAACCTGATTCATATCACTATCAGATTCCATTAAGATTGACTCCTTTTGATACCGAATTTTCAAACACGTTTAAAATAGTAGAGTTTAATGTCAGTTTATTTGATTTAAGGAATTATTCTATAGATGGAATGCTTGACTTTACGGACATCATATTTTCAGTCACAGACCCTTCTTATGAACTTGCTATCGATCAGATCGAAATAATAAGGATCGCAAACGAACCTGGTGAAGAATTTGAAACCTATTATGAACGAATTTGGCAATATTCTGAATTTGAGCAATTTACATCGGGTGGTAATTCTTCTACCGATACATATCAATTAGAAATGAACAATGAAGCACTTTTTTACAGTGATAATAAATGGCTTGACTATTTGATGATATATGATGAGAATTATAATTATTACAGTGCAGGAACCGGAGAGGACGAGCATCAATTAATCTGGTCCTCACAATATGAGAATTTCACATGGAATCCCGCTTTTGATAGGTTTCAAAACTATTGGGGTATGGAGATTGAATTACCGATGATGGTTGAAGCGAATACCGAGTTATATTTCGCATACTGCACCAATGATTCATGGGAAACGCCTACCCTCCTTGATTATGAAAACATTGATTTCAGCTCGTTAGAGGTGATTTATGATGATTCATATTATATGACTCCAAGATACGAAGAATGGCTTGGAGAAGCGATTTTAAATACCGATTTTGACTATATTTTAACTCAATATTTAGAAGAATCTTTTTCAATATATCAAGATTTAGATACTTATACCCATAAATTTGATATAGAGTATCTTGGGGTAAGAGATCCCTTTACGAATTTGTCAGTTATATATAAAGACATATCGCTATTTAAAGTAATAGGGTTAAGTCCGACATTTGAGACTGAAATCCTTGAAAACGGTACCGAATATGAAATTTTCTTCAATCCATCAACATATGAAGTAACAATTAATGACCTAAATCCTTTAGATGGATTGCTAAATAAATTCGATTTGATTAGCGCAATTCTAAACTATTCTTACGGACCGACATCTTCCTATTCCGAGATTAAGCTTTCGAAGAGTTTTAATGAGACTTATTTATCGGATATTGAGGATACTTTCTATGACTATCTTACTATTTCATTCCAATATTCTGAAAAATCAGGAGATGTACTATTCAGTGATGGGGTTGAGAGTGAATTAGTTGCTTTTGAATCAATCGATTATACAAGAAATCCTTATACTGGTAATACGGATTATAAATTATTAGGGTATGAAGGTTCAAGCCTTTTTATCAATTTTGAGATGTATGAAGACGACTCAAACGTAATTTACGAAGCCGACCTTGATATGGACGGAATCAAGGATTATAAACAGGAAGTCGATGTAAATAGAGATGGAGTTGTTGACATTACGAAATTTGGTATCGAAGATGAGGAAGATCCTACAAATATTATTTGGCACACAATTATTCAAGATTTTGAATCCGAAGAAGTATATACAGAAATAGAGACAGAGCCGAAGAAATGGACTAAATGGTTTGATATTGACGATAGAGTATTCTCAAGTTATGTAGTTTCTATGAATACTTTCTTGGGGATGATATTCCCGGTTACAGCCCTATTTACTCTAGCTTCTATGCTTATTCCTGATATTGACTTCTGGGCACGAAAATCCGTTGAGCAATACAGTAATGAGACACATCATTCAAAGATTAAATATTATAGCGTGCGTATTGATAATGATAGAGACGGTTTTGCAGAGACTGAGATATCCTACGAAAAAACTGATACGATCTCAGCATTTGAATCCAATATCTTCGAGACTACTTTAATTGCAGGGAAGCCTCAAAATATTATAACCTACTTAGCTGAATATATAGCAAGGAGTTTCGAGGCTTTATTAACGGGCTCCCACGAGGACCTATTCTTTAATGACGAGCTAACAGAAGGGAAACTCGATAATGAAGATTTAGGATATTTAAATGATAATTACCGTGCATCGGTTATAAACGCAACTTATAGAAAAATCATCAAAAACTCTACCATATCTTATAGAGTTGAGAATATTAGAGAACATATTACTATTACCGATTGGGAAAACGGAGAGATAATCGAGACAAGAGTATATTCAGACGAGTTTGACAATCAAGATATCGCCCCCGAATACGGAGTTAATCATTTAATTACAGATATTGAATCCGGACAACAGCAGGAGGTTCCAGCCAATCCATCTCTTTCGATAACCACTCCTTCTGATGAAGATTGGGATATTGAGACATGGGGCACTGACGGAGTTCCTGTGAAATTTGATTTGTTACTGAAGATTGGAGAGGGATATGAAGGTATAAAGAATAAGTATAGTAAGACAATTACCCTAAGAATTCCGAACAGATTTAGTTTATATGATGATATTTATAAAAGCAGTCCAACTAGTGAAGGTGATGTAGAATTCACTGTTGAAGGAATATTTATTACACCTCCCGACGGTATGGTCTACTATACATCCGATAAAGAATTATTTAAATCTGGAAAAGCCAAAACTCAAGGAAGTTATTTCTACATAGATCTGGACCAAAATGGATTTTATGAAACCGTGTATGTGCTTGCACCGGGGAAGGATGAGGATATATACCCTGCAGGGACAGAATATTTATCGTCTGGATATCAAAGATACGTATCAGACTTTATACCCACTTATGATGTTATCTCTATAGGCTTTAACTATGACGGGAAGCATAATTTCGCACCATATGAGAATATAGGATATGAAGAAATAGAAAGGACTAATTTCTACACGGATATTGCGCCTATAAAAGAAATATTTGGAAGTGACCATCAATATCATTTCGCTAATTTAGAATTGATTGATTTGTTATTCCCGATAGATGAAGATAACGACGGTTTCGAGGCAAAAGACCATATCTTTGAGATTGCGAAATTGGTAAATAGAAGTGAGTTCGAGAGTAAATACACCGAACTATTTTATGAAGTAAAAATGAGAACTCATGACAAAGCATGGGAGATTTACAAGGAACAGATGGGGCGCGATATATGCGATCAGATATTTATGACCGTAACATCTTCAATAATTTCTGCTGTCGTCAATACTTATGTTTTTGGTATACTTACTGCTGCAACATGGGGGTTTGGAGCGGCTCATGCAGCACTTCTTGGACATCTAGCCGGAGCTGCCGCATATACCGCCTCATATACGTTGATGACCAAGTTCAATATTGACTTCAAAACACATGAAGCGGAATCGAGAGAACGAGCGTTTGTGTATTATCCGGAACGTGGAAGGGAGGAACCCACGTCTTTAAATGATCGGCAGGTATCTGATGCTATTTTGAGGGATAGTATGCCCGCAGCACTCGCCGGACATCCTGGAGCATATTACACCACGGTGAGGGGGGGCGAGCCTGGAGATATGTATACTGCTAAAGCCATAGTATCGCCTCCGAATCTGGGGAGGATGTTATGGGAGAAGGGAGTTATAGATGTGGCTGGGAGTATTGCTTATTTTGCTTCTTTAAACCCAAATTTAATGTTTGGATTAGATTTCGACTATCTGAATTTAGATTATGAATTAGTTTCAGGAGCACTTTATTCTTTTAATGACCGTGAATATTACTCCTATTCGGGTTTTAAGGATTCAGGTGCGTTTAATCCCGATTTTATTCCGTACGAGTATAGAAATAATACTCTCGGATATCTCCAGCAGAGGATTAAAGAAGTTTCGGGCAACGAGTTCAATGCAATAAAGCCTGTAATCATAGATGGTCATCCCGAGTATATTTTTGTAGATGGCGAGAGTGAACTTCACCAACAGACGCTTCCTAAGTTTAACTTTTATCAACCAATAGTGGTGAGTGAGAAAAGGTATAGCGAGTTATCTCAAGTCGAGGGGCATCTAACGGTTATCACAAGGTGCGGATATACTTCGAACACAGAGGGAATTAATTCGGGGAATCTATCATCCATCGAGAGAGGATTAGGTTATTCAGCAAAGATTCCGCTAACCGATGATAAATTTGATTATCCAATTAATAGAATCACCGTTGATGTAGTTCAAGAATTCCCATTTTCAAGTGTAAATTTAAGGACTAAATACGAGATACCCTCAACATATTATACCATCGATAGCGGAAACCTCTATTTCACGCGTAGTCTTGATTCCATTATTTTCGACTCTCAGCAAGACTTTGAGCTTGAAGTTTCGGATAATCCGCTCTCTACTGTTTATTACCGTATTTATATTGATTTCGCGAGAATTATACCTGGGTCTGACGCAGAAGCATACCAACGTAACGGTCTCGCTCAAGCAACTTCTTACGCAATAATGGAATACTTCAATCAGTATACGTTTGCTCAGACGACTGCGGAGATGATCTGCGAAATCGGATATACCGAAGTAATGACATTGATTTCTACGGCAATTTCAATCCCTGCAGCGGCAGTGGGTTCATGGGCGGCTCAAGGAATTACGCAATATATGACGGGTGCTTCCGTGAATGTTGTAAAGGCTGGAATTACTCAACTAATACATAGCCCTGTAAGGACCCTCGTAAAAGGCGCGATAGGAATGGGGATTGGTATGGTAAAGGGCGCCATTAAAGAGGCGATTGAGGAGATCGTAAAAGACGGCTTGATTGAAGCCTTAGCAGAGAATCTCGTCGGTCTAGCGGGTTATAATGACGAGATAGCGTTTTGGGTTTCTACAACATTAACATCAATTCGTGAAGCAGTTGAGGGACCCGGAAGAAAGGCGCAAGATATGGCTACCGATACGAGACAGTTGGCGGGACAGGACTTACGTCAGGTATATAGTCAAACATTTAGTTTGCGGGATGACCTTAAAGACCTTAAAAAGTCGCTTAAAGAAAAAATTCAAGCAATAAAGGATGCAGTTAATCAGATAAAATTAAGTAAATTAAGTGAGAAATCGACCTGGAAGAATATGATCCATTCCGGCTTCTTCAGAGGTTTTGCAATTACAGTTCCGTCAATGCTTTTCGGCAGTATCAACCTTTTTACCGCCATAAACATTTTCTCGAATATTGGTTCTAAACTTTCCGGCTACTCAAAGTCCATGATTAAGTTTTACACGATAAGGAATCAGAAAAGGCAGTACGGACGGGAGATTGATCAAGAAATCAATAAGATAATGGAGGTCGGACCTAAAGTCCCGAAGACGCCAATTCTTTCCGCGGATATTAATAGGATGCTGGGTGAAGCAAAGAAATCGGGCGTCCAGAGCGGGCTTTTAACCAATAATCTCATACCCGCGATTATAGACCCTATGGCTCATAGGACTCCGTTGAGGATGAATAGAAAGTTTGACGCCACCAAATTCGATTGTATTACTGACCGAATTGCAGAGCTCGGTGAGTTAATTAAGGTAGAAGAATCAGCGTTGGAGACTAAGGGAGAAGATATCGAAGAAAATCTGGAAATTGCCGAAGAAATAGTTAATACACCCAGCATTGGGGATATGGATGTTACGGGTGAGAGAGTTGAGTTTGATTATTATTCAACATTCGGTGATGAACACTCCCCATTTCCACATACCGATATTAACCTCTATCCATTTAAGCTTTCGGGTGTTTCACCCGATAAAGCCCTCAAACAAGTATATTTGCCAACATCTCTTAAAATTGAAAATATACCGAGGTTCATTCAAACGCAGTTTAATCTTAGAGACGGTATGGAGTTTAAAGTTCTTTATAGAGGAGAGGTTTTATCTGGTCAAAAAGTCATAAGTGAATTAACCGGCGAGACAATTGAAATAAAGAGAAACATGAGGCTTGATGATGTATCTGAGTTTGTCCCGATTACATTGATATCTATTCAGGCGGGCGGCGGCGGGACCTTAAATAGTAGGGCAAGAAACCTTTATCCGGGTGCTGCATATATTTTTGATAACCTTCCGCAATTGTTTAAGGGACAAGGTTGGTTCCTTGAGACCTTTTCTTCAGAGAATGAATTGAGCATCCTTGAAGAGTTTTGCAATGATATTCTAAATTCATATATGGATAAATTTCTTAATACTCCAGAGAATAAGCAAGCATTCCTATCTAGGGGTCGTTTGGACACCGATAAGCTGCGAAATAGGTTCGAAGAAAACTATTTTGAACTTAAATTTATAAATAACCCCGATGTCAAGACAATTCTCGGTTCGGATAAAAATTTGAATGATAAATGGAAGAGTTTCGTTGATAAGATCTTTGATTGGCAATTTAAATCCGGGTTTGACGCAAACGATGTGGCAGACCACGTCGAGAACAGAATTAAATATATGATCCTCAGAAAGGTTCTTTACGATTATGTCGGGATTAACTCAGCGAATTTACCGCTGGAAAGGATCCCAATTAAAATTTCCGAATTTTTACAGAGCCAGAAGATGCGAGATGAAGTATTGGACTTTATTAAGTCAGATGAGGCTCATAACTTGTTTTTGGAGGGTATAGCGGACTCATTTTTTACTAGACCATTTTCTAGATCTATGGGTTTTGATATAGATATAAAGACTTTTCATTCCCAGTTCGCCGAAAGAGAAATCTTTTTCGATATTTTTACTGCTGATTTAGCAGAAGGATTTAAAAATTTCGTAGATTCCGGCGGGACCTTACCCCAATTCTTCAGTATTTTTAATTATAATCCTAATATAGACCAAGGTTCCAAGTTTATTAAGGATTCATTTGGGTCTGTAAATAATTTTAAGTTTGCAATTTCCGAGATGTATAACGGAATTGATATTTATTCCGGCAGCAATACAATTCGTGATAGAAGAGATTTTGATGTGATTATGGTAGATTTTATTAATCTTATTCTTTCTTACCACGTAAAGAGCACTTGGGATTTGAAACTTGTGTATTATAAAGATAAAATTACCGAATTGACAAATGATGCAATGTCTTCCCATTTACCTGACTTTTATCGGTCAATATTCGAATTTTCAACTTATCCCTTGGATCACAGCAGTTTTATTCAGCAATATCCGATACACAGAAATAAATTATGTAGTCCCTTGGGGAGTAAAGATAGCAAATACTCACCCGAAACTGTTCTTGTCAGTTTTATTAATGAATTAGGAAATAAGAACAATTTCGATGAGTTTCTTAGTGGAGATGTATATAAACCTTCTTCCTATCAAATTTTTATAACTAAAATTGCTAACTTAATTAATGAATATATAAAGAACGATAAGCCACATGAGAATATCGGGAATGTTAAAGCTTATATAGAATCTAAATTTTCAGAAAAAGCATTTATAACTGAAATAAAGAATTTATTTATCAAGTTATATCCTGAATTAACGGGAATTACTACAAGTTTCTTAAACGAAATAAAAGCGATATTTACCGATAACCTTGATAATTTACTCCAGAAAAACCCCCAGGGCTCGACCTATGATTACGGAATAGTTTTGCATTCTTATGCCCGTGTCCATTTTGACTCAAGTGATTTTGCCGAGAGTGATACAGGACAATGGATTTATAAATTAACCTTCGATATGCTCCCTGAAAACACTTTCATTTTGCGTAGAGATAATTCGGGAAAGCTCAAAAGGTACGAAGACCTTAAGCAAGAGGATTTGGAAGGAGACTTAGTCGTAGTGCATGATGATAAGGGAAATTTCGGAGTAATGGAACCGCTCGTAATTAACGATTTTGATTCATTGCCAGAAGGATACGGAGAAGGTTATTATGATAAGGGGACAAATACAATTTTCCACGGTGTTTATTTAGTCAAGGATGGTCTTTATTTAATAAGCATCTTGCGCTTGCATTTGGACCAGAACGGCGTTTTTTCCTGTTTTAGTATCCGTCCAGACGGGTGGTACGGCGAAGCATTTAAAAACGATGTGAGCGGTTTTATTAAGAGAAATGATGGTAACTTGATTAGGTACTTCTTATCTATTAGCAGAGATACTGGATATCGGTATGTATCTTATATAAGAGAGACCGAGACGGAGCTCGAGCATATTGACTTCTTTCCCGAGCCTTTACCGGGTTATAGGGTGATAGACATGAAGGAGAAGAAAGTAAAGCAAGAAGCCGATCAAATTTCTTTAAAGAATAATATCAGACCGGGAGATCCGAATTATGAGAAAGGAGTAAATTTTGCCGAGACTGTTTTCTTTATTATGGAATTGATGAAGTTAAAAGATTTTCAACCAGCCGACTTTCTCTTAACAAAGGAGTTTTTGCAATCTGGCGGTCCTTTTTATGAAGACAAGAATCTGGTTAGAGATTATTCTTTACAATATTTTGATGGTGCTATGAATACGTTATTCAGTGCTTCCGGAGCTTCTATTGATAAATTAAGGAATCTGGTATTGTTTTCAAGAGATTCCTCTGGAGAGATAAGACCCAACGGTTATACTCCCAAAAAATTCTACGGGACATGGTTTGAAATGATTCGCAATTATCTGGACTCATTAGCCGATCCAGATAGCGATAAGTTTTTCGGAGAATTTAACAAATGGATTCCGAGCACGTTTTCTTTTTCAAGCGGAGATTTATTTACGGATCAGGATATTTCAATGATTATTAAAATGAATTATATACTATCAAAAATTTTCGGACATACTGGTCTTGCTCTCTTGAAAATGGGTTTACTCACAGTTTCATATACGGACGGGCAGTTTGAGACCGAATTTATCGTCCATGATTGGAAAGTTATAGAGCGGTGTATAAGACTGACGGGTATAAAGACAAAGTTTAAAAGAGGTGTTATTGAAGATTATAGATTAGATTACTTTCATTACATAAAAGATCGCTTAGATTTCATTACAACGGTATTATTATCTGGTTATTGCCAAACATTCGATAAACAGCTGGGATCAGCAGAAATAAATTCTTTTTCCGATATAAGATTTCAATCAAACTTATTTAACGGTATAGTTTCGGGGATTGAGAATGAACATTATTATAGTAGGATTAAGAATAATTTTCTCAAGGTGTTTTATAACCCGACATTCGGTTCAAAAGACGTTATAAATAAATGGATTACCGAGGGACGTCATATTCTATACGGACTATTCTGTGAAGATATTGAGACAAAAATAACTCAAGAGTTAATTTTAAGGTATGCAGAAGAGTTTAAAATTCCGGTGGAGGGATCTGCGGATAGGGAGGTTATTACAGCGCGTCGAGAGAAACAGATGGAAAGATTTGCAAAATTATCGGTTTTAGATACATTGTTTATTCCAAAACCTGGTAAATTTACTTGGATGCTCCTTTTTCAAAAGAATCTTTTAAATTCTTTTAAAGTTAAGACCAGATCATCGAATCCTCTTTTCAAAACACTTAGATTAGATCTATCCCAGTCTTATTCACAGCTTTCTCGAGAAGATTATCGTAAAGTTTTGGCAACTATCTTTTATACTCAAAGGATGTATAGTGGAAGTCAAGGTAATTTATTTAGGTCTGAACATTTAACGCCAGAAGTTTCAGATAGGATATTCAATACTTATAATTCTTTAAAGGAGATTTTAAGTAACTATGAAAATAATGATCCTAATGGAAAATTCACCGTATTTTTTCATAGAGAATCAGAATCGGGCATCAATAGGGATAGTAATTTACATGATCAAATTTCGGGAGAATTTCTTAACGATGAAATTGAGGGGACTTATTTAGAATTTGATAAAAGCTCGTTGGACGAGGGAATTGCAAATATCATATATTATATGGTCAAGTATAATTCTTTTATAATCATTAAAGAGGGAGCTTATGGAGATAATTCAAAAAAGATTCGTACGGTTTTATGTGCCTCTTTATACGGACTAGAGGACGTTGAGTATGTTGATACATTTAGTGGCAATAAGGTGGAATTACGTCCCCTCAGCGTTCATTCACTTACAAATTATCCCAATTGGAGAAAATTAAAAGGATGGTTTGACGATAAGACGATTATTCCGCTTTATGCGTTTTCGGATCCCCATGAATTCACTTCTTGGTTTGAGAATCTTCCATTTTTTTCCCAACTTAATATTAAAATTAAGAGGCTACAAATAGCAAAGTAAAAATAGTTAAGTTTAAATACCAATTTAGAGATTAAGAGAATAGATGAGAATGGTTAAAAAAGTACCGTGGGATAATAGACCGTTTAGCGAGATGGTGGATGAAAATAACGAAGATGACTTTATTCAGGAGAGAGGAGTAAGATTTGTATTACACGGATACGGTGTTTTCTATGAAAGAGCCGGTTGTTTAGAGATAAAGGGGAAGAAGGTTAGAAATATTGCCGACATTAAGGGACTGAAATTCATTCCTCATTTAAAGAGGTTAAAATTAGATGAGAATTATATTTCCGAGATTAAAGGGCTTGAGATATTTGAGAATTTAAAATCACTTGATCTTTCTGATAATCAGATTACCGAGATTAAGGGTCTTGATAGATTAGAAAATTTAGAGATTCTTTGGTTAGGTATAAATCAGATTACCGAGATTAAAGGTCTTGATAGATTAGAAAATTTAGAGGTCCTCCGGTTTAGCCGAAATCAGATTACCGAGATTAAAGGTTTAGAGAAACTGAAGAACTTAAAAAGACTAAGTCTTAACCTAAACAAGATTTCTGAGATTAAGGGACTCGGATCGCTTAAAAACTTGGGTTATTTGAACATAGACGGTAACCCGATTCCGCAGGAGAAACTGGATGAATTGGGAGGGTTGAATCGATGGGGAGAGGCAAATAAACCAGAGAAATTTGTAAAATATTGCAGCTTATAGAAAAAGAATTTATAACAAAGTATTATCTTGGATTAAACCTGCTTCTTTCATCATTATATTAGCTAATGTAATAAATATTTTTTCTACATTTTCTCCTGTTTTGGAGGAACATTCAATAAATCCAATAAATTTTTGTTTTTTCGCGATCTCAATAGCGTCTTCACTCTGAATTGCCCGTCTCTGAATGAGATCTGCTTTTCCTCCGACCATAATAATAGGCATTTGCTTATCAGTTTTAATTAAACCTTGATTAAAAACAAGCAACCAATCATTCATATTTTTTAGGGATGAATATCGAGTAATATCGTACATAAAAATTGCTCCAGATGCCCCTTTTACATAGTCGGGTAAAAGAAATCTAAATCGAGATTCGCCAGCAAAGTCCCAGATTTGTAAGGAAATTAACTTTTCATTAACTTCTAGGTTTTTCACATAAAAATCCAGTCCAATTGTAAATTTCAAATCAGGATCAAATAAGCCAGTAACATATTTTTTGGTCAAAGATGTTTTACCCACACCTCCGTCTCCAAAAATGCAAATTTTAAATGTGGCATCTTTCAAATTTTATACACATTGTATTTAATTAATAGTTGATGATATATAATTGGGGATTCTTAAGTATTTAATTTATTTCAATTTTTTAAAAATTTATTTTTTTAGTGGATTAGTGCTATAAAATTATAATGAGATTACAGCTATTTAATTTTGTTTTGTTCTCTTATCTCTAGAACATCTAAAAATAAATAATTAACCATTATGGTAATATTCTTATTATTTGAATTCGCGTTATATGATAGTTAATTATTAACTATTAAATAGATAAAAGAACGATAATCATTATTATTTCTAACAAAATTCTTAATTTTTTTTATATTTTATGTTTATCAATTCTGTTATCTGGTTCACATTGAGATAGGACAAATCAGGACAAACGAAATCAGCATTAGAAAGCTCATCTTTATTATGTGTTGTTGTTAATGCAATTGACTTCATCCCAGCTCTCTTTGCTGCTTCTAATCCTACAGGAGCATCTTCAATTACAAGACATCTTTTAGGTGCAATATTAAGGCGTTTTGCTGCAATTAAAAAAACATCAGGAGCAGGTTTTCCTTTTTTGACATCTTTAGCTGAAATAATAACATCAAAATATTGCTTAATCTTCAATCCATTAAGTAATAAATCTATATTTTCAGGAGGTCCACTTGATCCTATTGCTAATTTAAATTTTTTTTCTTTCAATAATTTAATTAGGGATATTACTCCAGGTAATGGTTTTATTTCATCTTTGACCATATCCCTGTAATATTTTTCTTTTAAAGCTGCAAATTTTTCTATTTCTAATTGATTTATATTAGGACCAGCTAATTTTCGCATGATTGGAATGCTTTGTTGTCCAAATGTTTCTTCAAAAAACTTTTTAGTTATTTTAATCCCTAATTCATTTGCGATCATTATCCAACTTTTTAAATGAACAGGACCTGTATCTGCTAAGACACCATCCATATCGAAGATAACGCAATATTGTTTTATCATTATTTTTTTCAGTCCATCTTTTTCCAAAATCGTTAAAAAAGAAGTAATTCTGTATTAATTAAGCTTTTTTATTTTTTATTTATAATTATAAAATAATTATAATGTAATATCATTGGCTAGGATTGAGTAAGATTAAAAGTGTCTGAAGAAAAAATATTAAAAATCTATAATTATGCAAAGATAATTGTAAAAAGAGCCGGATTCGATCCATATTTGATATATATAAGAGATTTATTAGGAAAAGATTTTTACAAATTCATATCATTAAATGAATTCTTCAAGCAATATGTGTGGGTTGTATTCACTAGTGGTTTTAATGCTAGTATTGTGAGAAAAAATTGGGGGTTAATTAAAAATGTTCTCTATGGGCTTAATGTTGAAAAAGTTTGCAAAATGAATGAGACAGAATTATTTGAAAGAATCCCTATAAAGAATAAATTAAAAATATGTTCAATAATCAAGGGTAGCAAAATAATTACAAATTCATGGTTAAATGATATTAGAAATGCAAATGATTTTGAAGTGATTAAGAAAAAACTAATAGAATTACCGCATATTAGTAATGTTACTGTATATCATTTAATGCGAAATATCGGGATCGATTGTTTTAAACCTGATAGGCATATTACAAATCTTTCAAATAAGCTAAATTTGGATACAAGAATAATTTTTAAAATAATAATTAAAAATAATAGAGAAAAATACATTGGTTTAGCAGATTACGTTCTCTGGAGGGCATCATCATTGCTTGGTGTGGAAACCTTGATTCAATATGCCTTGAATGAAAAACCATGTCCAAAAATAGATCGCTCAATAAAAGAAGATATCAATGATTTCATGTTGTAAACTCTATATTTCTAAAATTGTTTGTTTTTACAAATATCATTAAATTTACTATAAATCAAAAAAAAAATCTACTTATAAATTATGTGTAAATACGAGAATGGGAATATAACAGCTTTAGATCCAAGAAAAATTAGCTAAGTAATAGATTTTTAATTAATTGAAAAATTACGATAAAAATTTCAGATATTTAATAATAATTACTTAATTTTAGTTTGATATTTGATATTTAGATTATTTTTTAGACAATTTCTTTTTTCACGATTCCCTTTTTTTTGAAGATATCTTTTAACTCTGACATTATTTGGCTGCGAGGATTAATAATGTTATGTGGGGTTGTTGATGGAATTGCAGGTGCTTTTGGAGGAGGTTTGGGTGGTGTTAAATTTTCCAATGCCATTCTTTGTTCGCTTTCTTCAAATTTTTGACTTAATTTATCCATTGTTTCTTCAATTTTGGATGCCGGTGGAGATAATTTTATAGGTTTAGGAATTTTAGTAGGAACCCCTGGTTTTTTAGGTTTTTTCTTTTTTTTAGGTTTTTCCTTTTCAATTTTTGCAATTATAGGCTTTTTTGCGATTTTTTTGGGAGTTGATACATATTCAGAGGGAACTTTATCAAAAGGAACAGCATAGATTGATTGTTTAAGATCTGATGGTGCTAATTTATATAAAACTCTTTTTATGTCAGAGAGTTCAGAAACAACTTTATCCATTAATTTAAAATTAATATCCAATATTTTCTGAAGTTTTTCATCAATTTCCATTTCTTTTTTTTCTTTCTTCGCAATAATATCTTTTGAAAAAACATTTTTTATGGTTTTTACGATTTCAGGCTCATGGGAATAAATATTATAAATACTTGTTTGTATTATTTCATAGTTTACATTTTTTGGTTTCTTAAGAAAGATTCTTGTAATTTTATCAGATAAATATTCAAGTTTGATTTGAAAATCGGGATCTTTTTCGATGTCAGGATCTACTTTATTTATAAGAATTAAGATATGGGGAATTTCTTTTATAAATTCAAGAATTTCTAAGAGATCATTTAAATATTTAAGAGCAACTTCATAGCGAACATCATCTTGAGCATCAAATACAAAAAATAAAACATCTAGCTGGATAAAAAATTTCTCTGGTTCTTGGATATATTCCTCTAAATTACTTTTTTGCCCTCCAAGATCCCATATTATCAAGTTTAAATTATCCGATTCAAATTCTTGGATATTTGCGCCTATTGTAGGCTCTAAATTAATCACATCCCCAGGAGTATGATCATGCATTAATCTATTAATAAGAGATGTTTTTCCTGCATAATCAAGACCTGCTACAACGATTTTACTCTGAGATTTTTTTATATATTCTTTTCTTTTAGTCCATGCATTTGCTATTAAAGTAGCGGCAATTTTTGCATTATTTAATACATTTGAATCCATGTTTGTTAGCGTTGCAAGTTCTAAAAACTCTTCTTCACTAATTGTGGTTAAATCACGTAATATTTTAATATCTATCTTGTTAAATTTAGAGATATCTTTTTGTGTAAAATCCCTCAACTTCTCTATTGGTAAATCCAATAGTGCACTTAAACTGGTTGGATAATAATCTAATTCAAAAAACCGATCACAAAGAAATTTTATTATGTTTTTAGCTGAATCTGACATAAAAATCATTTATTTTGTCTTATTATTTTAATAAAAACTCATAAATATAAATGTTCCATCTTAATAATCCTTTTAAAAATTAGAATATTAAAATAAAAACAAAATCATAGAATTTAATTGACAATTAAGAGAGGATACGTGTTTTTATAGATATATTTACTAATGTGACGGGCAAATACTACCTCACAATAGAGTTTTTTAAAAACAATTTACTTGGTTGAATCCATGAATATCACTAAAAATCAAAAAAATTCCCCTTATAGTTCCATCATCGTCTATTACCAATGACGTTTCGTATTTGATTGGAATTTTTAGACCCTTATTTGAAATTAAAATTACCTTACGATTCTCGTTGTTTTCACACGGACTTTCTTTAATAATATTAAATACTTCTCTCCATGGCTTTCCTGCAGCTTTATGTTCTTTCCACCCCGATAAATGTTCAGACAAAGAATTCATGTATTTTACATTCCCACTTAAGTCTATAACAATAACTGCCTTGCTTACACTTTTTAATATAGTAGAAAAACAAGGCTTGATATCTTTATGTTTTCCTACACTTGCTATAAACTCTACACAATCTTTTTGAGATTCTAAATACATACTTCCTCAACCCCTAAAAAAATATAAATTCTGTTTTTGGTAAAAATCTAAAAAAATTTGATAACCAAAATGATAAAAATCATAACTAATATTTAAGTCTTTGGGTACATTTATTATCTTTGTGGTAAAGCATTCTTTATTATTTAAATTTAGTATTTAAAAATTTATATTTTTTTGATAATTTAAATTATTTTCATTAAATACACAATCATAAATTAAAATAAAACATTCAAATACTATTCATATTCATTTAATTTTCAAAAACCTTTTTTACTGAATTTAATTTTCTAATTCAAATGGTAGATTTAGAATTTTTTCTTGAGTACTATGAATTCTTGAAACAAGAGAAGGAAAAAGGTAAAAAAATAATTGCTTATATGTCTCATGATAATATTCCTGAGGAACTTATCGACGCTGCTGGGTTTATTCCATTGAGATTGATCTTTTCGGGAAACGACGAATTAATGGATAGAGGCGCGGATTATTTGCCGACTTCAACTTGTAGTTTCTCTCTTAGTACTATAGGCTTATTTTCAGTAAAGCCGAATAAATATCGATTTCTTGATTTAATCGATTATTTTATTGTATCCAATCACTGCGTTTCCGATATTTGTTCTTCAGAAATAATTTGTAAATATTTTGATATTCCAAGAATTGATTTTTATGTTCCTTATATTTTATCAGAAAACGGACTGAAATATTATAGACTAGAGTTAATAGAATTTAAGAAAAAGTTGGAAGAAATTAGAGGATCTTCTATTTCAAGTGAAAATATTATCATTAGTATTGAAAAATATAATAAATTTCGTAAAAAAATATCAAAAATAAAATATTTAGATATTTCCGGCTCAGATAAGTTGGAATTATACCAAAAAGCATTATTATATGGTCCAAAAATATTGGAATTGAGAGATTTTAATATTAATAACGCTGGTCAAATCAAAATCAATAATAAGAAAAATGTAATTTTAACGGGATGTTCGATATTTCTTGGTGATGATTTAATAGAGATTATAGAAGAGGGAGGCGGTAATGTTATATTTTTAGATACCTGGGTTGGAGACGTTTATTTCTCACAAACATTTGAGGATAATTGGTTAGATCAACAAAAAGAAAACGATCCATTTGACATTTTAACAGAGATGTTTAAGAGAAATACTTATACTGATCATGTAGTCCCAAAATTTATCGAATATAAAATTAAAAAAATCGTTTCAATCATAAATGACCTTAAAGAAAAATTGGGAATAAGTAATATCGGTGTAATTAATCATATAATTAAATTCTGCGACCATATGAGCTTACCAAGAGAACAATTAAAAGAGAAATTACAAGAAAAAAATTATTTTGTGTTAAATATTGAGAGGGATTACTCAAGAGCCTCACATGGACAATTATCCACAAGGATTGAAGCATTTTTGGAGATGATTTAAATGAGTTTAATGACGGATGATGTTATAAATTTTACTTCAATGTTAAGAATGTCCTATGATTTTTTGCATTCCGGACGAAAATTCAATATTAAATCCAATAGAAAAGGAAAGAAATTAATTTCAGTTGTGTTCCCCTTTAGTGACTTAGTATTTGCAGCAAAAGCAATTCCTATTTTCCCGATAAGATTAGAAAAATTTAAAGTTAATACGTACTTAGAGGCATTAAATTCGGCCTCAGGTCTTTTTGGTTGGAAGGCAGTGTCAAATTTTTTAGGATTTATAAGAAAATTTGATTTTCTTAAAGTATTTGATGGAATAATAGATGACGTGATTAACTCACTAAACTATAAATATAATAAAATGTATGATTTGGGGATTGAAGAAGGGGTTTCCAATGACTTTTGTTATGGAATTAAGGCGCTTTATGGCATGCATTCATCAAGACATAATAATTTGGACGCAAACTTAAATGTTATAATAAGGTGTAGTGCCTTTAACAAATATTATGAATCTTTAAAGCGATTTAGTGATAAATTAATCTGGTTGGACATTCCTCCGAGAAATATTGGCAATGCTTTGGAAATTTGCACCGAAAATGTAAAAGAAACTATTTCTCAATTAGAAAAATTAACTGGAAATTCCATTACTGATAATGACCTAAGAAAACAGTTTAGAATCAGTAATGAATGTAGAGAATTGTACAGAGAAATTATTTATGAAATAAGTAATTCTGATTTTTACCCTTGTAACCCTGCAACCTTTTCTGAAATACTCGCCCTTTTGAGCATATCATTTCAAGATTTTAATTCTAATGCTGAGACATATTTGAAAAATTTTAGAAATTTAGTTAAAGAAATGAAAGAAAGGATTAGGAAGAAAATAGGGATGGATGTATCTAATCGACCTCGTATTCTTTTAACACCTCGGTTTGGAGGTTGGGAACCAGAATCTCACAATTTAATATATAAAATGGGTGGTCGACTTCTTTATGCTGATTGGGAAATATTAGGGGCTTTGGAAAATGTTGAGGTTAATACTTATTCTGATCCAGCGGAAAATTATGCTAAATACCTGATGGACATTACAACAAAAGGCGTTGGTTGTGATAATAATGCCCTAACCGATTCTTATATTAGGGTTGCAAGGAAAATGGATGTTGACGGCTTAATATTTATCGAACTATTTGGTTGTCATTCAATATCAAATTGTTATACAATACTTCGTCAAAAAGTTAGAAATGAGCTTGAAATTCCCACAACTGCTCTAACTTTTAATAAAATTGGAGAAAACATCGAACAAGTGAAAACAAGACTCGGGGCTTTTATGGAAATGTTTAATTAACAAATAAAAATTCAAAAAATTTATTTCTAAACTGAAATTAATTATAAATTTGAATAGATCGCATATTTATACAAATATTTTTAGTGAAAAAATGTATGGAAAAAAAGAATGAAATGAATAAACCACTTTACCTTGATTATGCTCAACCTATTGAAAAGAGAGTGGAAGATTTAGTAGCAAGAATGACCTTTGATGAAAAGATTTCACAGTTATTGAACGATGCTCCAAAAATTGACCGGCTGAAAATACCTAAATATAACTGGTGGAATGAATGTCTGCACGGAGTTGGTTTTTCTGGGACTGCAACTGTATTTCCTCAGGCAATTGGTTTAGCAGCTACTTGGAACACTCAATTAATGGGTCAGGTGGCAACAGCTATATCTGATGAAGCGAGAGCCAAACATCATGAAGCAGTAAGAAAAAATCAAAGAAAAATATTTCAAGGTCTTACTTTTTGGAGTCCGAATGTAAATATTTTCAGAGATCCTCGATGGGGGCGAGGTCAAGAGACTTATGGCGAAGATCCTTATCTCACGTCAAGGATGGGAGTAACATTTGTTAAAGGACTCCAAGGAAATGAATCAAAATATTTAAAATTAGTTGCAACACCTAAGCATTATGTTGCTTATAGTGGGTTGGAATCGGAGCGTCATCATTTTGATGCAAAAGTTAGTCAAAAGGATCTCTATGAAACATATCTCCCCGCTTTTAAAGCTTGTATACAGGAAGGTAAGGCCTTTTCTATTATGGGAGCCTATAATAGAATCAATGGGGAACCATGTTGTGGAAGTAAATTATTATTAGAGGATATTTTGCGCAAAAAATGGAATTTTGATGGATATGTGGTTTCTGATTGTGGTGCAATTTCAGATATTTTTAAGTTTCATAAAGTTGTCTTCTCTCCCGAGGAAGCGGTGGCAATGGCACTTAATGCGGGTTGTGACCTTTTTTGCTGCATTGGGATTGGAACCAAACGAAGTAAAAGGATTGTATGGGATTGGATAAAGGGAGCGGTAGAAAAAGGTTTACTTACAGAAGATATCATTGATAAATCAATTAAACGCCTCTTTAACGCGCAATTTAGGCTCGGCATGTTTGATCCACCAGAGATTGTTCCATATGCACAAATACCTTTCGAAGTGAATGACTGTGAAAAACATAGGGATCTTGCTCGAAAAGCGGCAAGAGAATCGATTGTGTTATTGAAAAATGAAAATAATATACTTCCCTTAAACAAAAATATTAAATCAATAGCCATAATTGGACCTAATGCTGATAATTTAGATGTACTCCTTGGGAATTATAATGGTATTCCATCTAAATACACGACACCTCTTCAAGGAATTAAAAATGTTGCATCACCTGAGACTGAAGTCTATTATGCAAAAGGATGTCCTCTTAAAGAAAAATCTACAGATGATTTTAATGAAGCAATTGAGATTTCTAAAAAATCCGATGTAGTTATTATGGTATTGGGTATATCACCACGCATTGAAAGTGAAGAAGGTGAGGCAGCAGAATCAGATTTAAGAGGCGATCGCATTCATCTGAATATTCCAGAAATTCAAGAAGAACTTTTAAAGGAAATATATAATATCGGCAAACCTATTATTCTCCTATTATCTAGTGGTAGTGCATTATCTTTTAATTTTGCGAAAGAAAATATTCCTGCGATTATACAAATATGGTATCCTGGTGAAGAAGGTGGGGCAGCGTTAGCCGATGTAATTTTTGGAAACTATAACCCCGCAGGAAGGTTGCCTGTGACTTTTTATAAATCAGTTGATCAATTACCTGATTTTCACGATTATAGTATGGTGGGGAGAACTTATCGATATTTTAAAGATAAACCATTATTTTCTTTCGGCTATGGTCTTAGTTATACGAAATTCAAATATTGTAATCTTCAGATTTCTCCAAGTAAAGTAAAAACGGATGATAAAGTTACTATTGGTGTAGATATTGAAAATATTGGTAATCAATTAGGTGATGAGGTTGTACAACTTTATTTAAATAAGCGTTCTATCTCATCTCAAGCTCCAATTCGAGAACTTCAAGGTTTTAAAAGAATTACACTAAAAAAAGGAGAGAGAAAAACGGTTTCATTTATACTTTTACCAGAGCAGTTTTCAATATTTAATGAGAATGGAGAACAGATTATTCAGCCGGGTGAAATATTTATAACTGTAGGTGGGTGCCAACCTGGATATAGTGATACAAATATTAATATTGTAGAAGGGAAATTTGAAATAATTTAAAGTTAAAGTTAAAGTTATAGTTAAAGTTAGAACTTTAAATCAGAACTTTAATTCATTCTTTTTTTATCTTTACTTATATAATAAAATTATATTATATATGCGATTATTATTATTTAGTTTAAAAGGAACTAGATCAAAATAAAAAGAGATTTCATGAAGAAAATAGTAGAAAATTGGCTTAATGAGGCGTATTGGGATCTTGAGAATGCAAAAATATTGTTGAAAAATCAAAGATATAATACCGCTGTGTTTCATTCTCAACAAACATCAGAAAAGGCAGTAAAAGCATTAATGTTTTCTTGTAATTTAAATGGATGGGGGCACTCAATAACTTCTTTATTGGAAAAATACAAGGAAATAAAAAATCGCCAAATTAGTAGCGTAGAAAAGGAAGCACTCAGTCTTGATAAACAATATATTCCAACCAGATATCCAGATTCATTACCAGGAATTGCACCTCATAAAGCATATAATAAGGAAGAAGCTCAACATTCCATAAAACAAGCAGAAAAAATTATTAATTATGTAGAAGAGGAGATGAATTATTTCAAAAAAAATTCAAAAAAATGAAGATGTAATAAATTATCTTAGCAATTTTATTAAAGAAATTAAGAATTATATCTCTTTGGATTGTGTAATTTTGTTTGGATCTCGAGTTAGAGAGGATTTTTTACCTCATAGCGACATAGATTTAATATTTATAGGAGATTTTAAAGAGAAATTTATAAATCGTTCTAGTATAATTTACGAGAAACATAACCGTAAACTTGGCTTAGATGCTTTTTGCTACACTCCTCAAGAGTTCGATACAATGTTTATTGAAGGCATTGTATCGATCTTAGATGCAATAGATGAGGGAATTTGCTTATTAGGACAGGATTTTTATAAAATTTATAAGAGAAAAATCGAATCTTTAAAAAAAAAAGGACTTCGAAAAGATCCACCTGTATGGATTTTACCCGATTCAATGAATATCGATTAATTTAAAATAAAATTGTATGATTAGCCCAGATTCTCATATAATTTTACTAATTTTTTAATAATAACCAAAAAGTTAATTAAATCTTACATCATTAAATACGCTATGTTAAACCATCGTTTAATAAATGCACCTCACGAACCTGAGAAGTTTGTAGATGCTGCTGTTCAATTTTTACAAAAACATGCAAAGGAAAAAAAAGTTTTTTGCGCACTATCTGGAGGGGTGGATAGTTCCGCCACATATCTTCTACTTAAAAAAGCAAAAATCAATGCGATTCCAGTATTTATTGATCATGGACTAATGAGAATAATTAATGGTGTAGAAGAAAGAGAAGATATTAAGAAAAACTTTCCTGATACCATTATTTTAGATATTCGGGAGAAATTTCTCCCTAAAATTATAGGTAAGGGCGATGCAGAAGTAAAGAGAAAACTTTTCAAAGATGCCTACTCAGAAACCATAAGTAAAGTCATAGATAAGGAGAATTGCGATTTACTCGCAGATGGTACTATTCTTCCAGATATTGAAGAAAGTTTTGGAGTTAAAATCACAGACTTAAAAGAAACAATGTCTATAGAAGAAGAGAATATATTGAAAAAAAAAAATATTAAAGGATTTATAAAAAGTCAGCATAATGTGGAAATTGAATACGATGTTGATGCAACTATTCAGCCCGTAGCCAGTCTAACGAAACCAGAAGTTCGAAAGGTTCTTGAATATCTTAAAATGCCTCAAGAATTAGTTTATAGGAAAGCATTCCCTGGACCTGCACTTTCAGCAAGAATTATAGGACCAGTAACTCTTGATAATTTAAAATTTGAAAAAAAGGTTCATGACATTGTAGAAACTCGTATTGATGATTATTATATAGAAAAATATGGGAAATCAATGATAATAAACGAAAAAGGAGAAGAAGAACCGTTCCAAGCGTTTGCAGCAATTAGTGAAGATGTTCTTAATAAAAAAGTCACTGGGATAGTTGATGGTAAAAGATCTTATGAAGTTCCATTATGTGTGAAGGGAAATTGGGATTATAAAAAACTTATAAAGATAGCAGCGCAAATTAAAGGATATGCTAGAATGTTTTTTGAACTTGGTTGCAATCAAAAAGGACGGTATGATGTTATAATCCGAAGTATTAATAGTAAAGACGCAAGAACAGCAAGCGTTACAAATCTGCCAATAGATTTGATAAATCAGATTAAAAGTAAATTGCTTGAAATTTCTGAAACAAAATTTATATATTATGACATAACCCCCAAACCTCCTGGAACTATAGAATATGTATAAATTTTATGAGGAAAAATGAGGGTTTTTAAAGAAGATATTAATGAAGCCAAGGAATGCTTAAAAGCATGGTGGGATCATGAAATACTTGATCGTCCTTGTCTTAGTTATTGTCATCCTCGATTAAATGAAAAATTTTTAATTGAGGAAATAATTGAATATTTTATTCCTTGGTGTTTAGCAAAAAATTGGGATGATATCGGTCCTTGTTTGGATGATTTTGAAAGAGTATCAAAAAAATTATATTTTGGGGGAGATGCTATTCCTACATTTTTTCCTAATTATGGAGCTGGAATTATGGCATCAATTTTTGGTATTGAACCTAAGTTTATGTCTCAAACCGTATGGTTTAATAAAACTACTTCTATTAAAGAAATCGTCCCTTTACTGGAAAGCGTACAAATCAATATGAATAATCCATGGTATGCCCGACTTATCAGAATCACTGAATACGCGGCTAAACGAGCGGGCATGGGTTATTCTATTGCAATGACCGATCTTGGAGGCATTTTAGATATTCTATCCTCCTTTTTGAGACCTGAAAATTTAATACTTGCTATGAAACGTAGCCCAAATATTATTAATACTTGTCGGGCTATAATTCTAGAAAAAATCTTAAAAATTTATGATGATCTCCAAACAATTATCGAACAATATGGAGATGGATGCAATAGTTGGATGAATATATGGTGTCCTAAACGTTGGTATCCAATTCAATGCGATTTTAGTGCAATGTTATCCCCCAAATGGTTTAAAAGATTTGCTTTACCAGATATAATTACTCAAGCTGAGCATTTGGATTATGCAATTTATCATTTAGATGGTCCACTTGCACTTACGCACTTAGATGATATATTAGATATTCCGTCAATAACAGGGATCCAATGGGTTCCTGGGGCAGGAACCGAACCTAAATACCATGAGAAATGGATACCAATATATAAAAAGATTCAAGGTGCGGGAAAAAATGTTGTAATGGATTTTTTTGAAGATATAAAATTTTTACCTCATATTTATAAGCAATTCGATGCTAAAAGTTTGTTTGCATCTATTGTCTCTTTAAATAAAATTAAGCTAGATTTTTATTTGCCAACTTTTATCGGTGGGCAAGGTGGTTCCGGCAATTTCAAAGAATTTAAAAGAAAAATCAGGAAACAATTGAAAAATCAAAAATCTTTACAAGTCTAAATTTTTTCAAATTTTCCTTACCATTTATTAAAAACCTCTTCGGCAAATCCTATAAATTTATCAATATGAAGTTTCGTGCTATCTTCAAGGACTAAATCTCCTGTATAATACCCAAAAACTTGATGTGGCTCAGTTTTTAAAATTAAAAGATTCATTTTATTTGTACGATCAAGTATTGGCTCAAAGTCCATCTCAAAACGTCCATCATTGCTTGTAAATTTCCATGGTTTCAAGTAATCATTTGGGTCAATATGGAAAGTAACTTGGTCAAATTTATGTCCCTTGCCATTATAGAATATTAAATTTTCACTTGCAGCTGATGTGTCACCAAATCCATAACCAATATTCCATCCAATCGGGACTCCTTCTAATAACCCCGAAGCAGAACCCCAATACCATCTATTTTTATAAGTCCAGACCCCCCGACCCCAATCTAGAACACCAAAACATTTATCTTCTGTAAATTCATAAATATTTTCCCCGAGTTGTATTGTTCCCTTTGCAGGCATGCAATTTATTTTTTGGTTATAATAAAATCTAGTCTCATTTTCTTTAAAGGGTGTTGCAATTACCATTGTATCCATATTTGGGTCTTGAAATAGTGTTATTTCACCCTTAATTCCTTTACCCATCATAAATCCTGGATAATCAACTGACAGGATGCGATTAATACCTCTCTTTTCAAAATTTATATTTATTTTTTTACTTGAGAAGTTGATATCTCCAGATTCGGAAGTTCTCGGTAAATCTAATTTCCCCCTAGTAAATAATTTTAATTGGTCTTCTGATGTAAATGTTTTTTCTACAAAATCGAGCCAAGTGACAGTAGTTAAACCCAGATATCCTACATCTGCAATAACTAATGAAATACCGAAATCGGGATGTAAAATAGCGTAATAATCCCACTCTTTTATTCTGTGCCAACCGGCTTTTATATTCTCTCTATTATAATTTAAAATTAACTTTCGAGCCCAGCCTTTTTGAATTAATTTTCCATTCTCATCTAACAAATCAGATGGTTCTCTAATTTCATTCTGCATATTTTTCATATCATCTGATAATTTAAAATAACTAATATTACAATATTTTTATTCATTTCTTAGAAAAATTATTATATTTTGATTAACTTCGGGTGCTTTTTCAAAGGGGGCATAATGTCCAACATTTTCCCGTATTATTAAAATACTATTTGCGAAATATTATTCTTAATGAGATATCTTATGGCACAAAAACTATTTAAAATTGAAAACACCAAAAATTTTTGAAAGCAAAATATAATTAATCAGTTTCCACCTAAATGGAATTTCAACCAATCAATTGTATGTTTTATGAATTCTTTTAGATTTTCCCCTTCGAAGTCATGAGGAGCATTTTCTATTTCTACAAGCTTGTTTTTATTATTATTTGGTATAAAATTGAATGCTTTTCTTGTTAATTCATAAGGCACTTTTTCATCGGAAGTTCCTTGTACAATTAATACGGGGTAATCCAACTTCTTTAAATGAGATTTTACTCGAAGCTTTGCAAAATCTGTCATAAAACTTAAATCGATGATTACAGGTCTTCCCTCTATAGTTGATGGAATTTCTACGGGACCTTTGTTTAAATCCTTAAACCAATCGGTTTGATCATCAGTAGTATGAAGAAATAAAACTGGTGCCCAAAAAATGTATGTTTTGATTCCAAGTAAATTAGCCCCTAGTGCAGTAAGACCTCCGAATGATAATCCCAATACAGCAATGTTTCCATAACCTTGATTTTGCACCCATTTATATACTGATTCTAAATCCTCAATTTGTTTGAATAATGTTATGGGTACTCTCTCATTTTCTCCAGAGCCTGTAAAATCAAAAATCAGTCCATCGATTCCCTCTTTATTACAAGTTTTAGCTAATTCAGGAAAATGGCCATGTTCATATTTATCCCCTGTAAAACCATGACACATTATTAGAATTGATGTTTTTTTTGATTCTTTACTGTGCAAAAAATGGATCCCATGAAGGTCACTTCCAGTGGTACTTTGAATTAACACTCTTTTTTCTATCAAAAGCTTTCCCTAAATACTATATATTATAAGTCGTTAATTAAAAATATTATAATTCCTAAAATCAATTTATATTTAAACTTATTTTCATTCTACTTTTTTAATAGTTATGACTGAATTATTCTCTTTTTTTCCACCAAATCCATGAATCAATATTACGGGATAACCATCACCACGTATCTCATAACAAATATTTATTCCATTTACATCTGCAAAACTCATAATAATCCATCTATTTTATTTAGCCATAATAATAAGACAGAATTTAATTTCTTAAAAAGTCTATAAGAATTTGATTTACTTCTGGTGCTTTTTCTAAATTAGAACTATGTCCTGTACCCTTAATTATTTTTATTGTGCTATCGGGAATTCTTTCATGCATTTGTTGTTGGTTATTAACCGACATAATTCTATCTTTTTCAGCTCCTAGAATTAAAGTCTTACTCTTAATTTCTTGTAATTTTTCAAGAGAATGAAATCCTTTAAGTCCATTTGCTTGATTTTCAATATCTTGCGGGGTCGTAGGGTCAATTGTACTTTCTTTTATAAGATCTTCAGCTGACCAAAGTCCATGGAATTTTCTTTTTGGATCTTCCTGCATTAGTTTTCTAAATTCCCGAGAGTATCCTCCTCTTGCACTTTCGAAAAAAGTCTTAAAAGGATCTTTAAGTTTTGCGTAATAATTATCAATTTTTCCTTGTTTATACATTTCTGGTCCTTGATCACTTGGATAACCAGTAGATGTATTCAATAATACCAATTTATTTACATAATGTGGATATTTTAATGCAAATATTTGGACGATCATCCCACCTAGGGATTTTCCTGCAATATGCGCCTTTTTTAGACCAAGAAAATCCATTAAACCTTTAATATCATCTGCAAACATTTCCATTGTATAAGGATAGTTTGGGCGATCTGATTTGCCAGATCCACGGTTATCCAAAGTAATAACTTTGAAATGTTCTGATAATGGACCAATTTGTGCAATCCACTCTTCTTTTTTTGCGCCATATCCTTCAACTAAAATAACTGGATATCCATCGCCATGCATCTCATAACAAATTTTTATTCCATTTACTTCTGCAAAACTCATAATAATTATTAATATTTTTCAATAGTATTAATTATTTCATTTTTAGTTATTTATCAAGATTATTTTTAGATTCTAATTCATTTAAGGGATTATGGATAAAATAAACAATTTGATGGATAAACTTCTCAAATTAGCACCTGGAGGATATTATGGGCTTTTATCAATGAGTATTGGAGTTATTTTTACCTTCTTATCATATCTCTCAGTTCCTGGATACAATATGATTGAAAGCTTTATAAGTATTTTAGGTATATCTCCCGGATTGGCAGCTCCATTATTTAATATAGGTTTTATTTTGACTGGTATTACGGTAATCCCATTTTTAGTTTACCTTGGTAGGTCTTTAATCCAAGAAAAAATTAATGAAAAAATAAAAAAGATTGCAACTAAAATATCAATAATTGGGGCAGTGTCCATATCTCTTGTTGGGTGTTTTCCACATTACACTTTTTTACTTGGTATTATTCATATCTTTTTTGCAACTATTTTCTTTTTTTGTGAATTAATCTTTTGCGTCATTTACAGTATCTTAATTTGGTTTGATTCAAGATTTTCCAAAATGCAATCCATAATTGGATTTGCTGTCTCTGGAGTATTTATATTTTTTATGTTTACTGGATGGCCGATATCAGAATGGATTGTATTTTTTGTGATAGTTATTTGGGTTATTGAAAACTCGATTTATATCTTATATAAGAAAATTTAATTATAGCTCTTATTTGGTTACAATTTTTTGAGTCAAATATTATTTATATATGTCTGCTAAAACATTATTTTCATTATCTCTTAGAAGTGTAAGAATATCATCAATTTCTTTCCTAAAATTAATAATTTGACCATTCGGTCTCTCGATTTCAATTAAACATTTCTCTGTTTCAAATTCCTTTAATGCTTTATCTAATTCTTTGTGCCTCGTTTCCTTAAGATGGTCCAGAGCACGATGGAGATAATAGGCTTTTATGTAATTCTTATTTTTTGGGTCCATTTCATAAAAATAGGTTAAATGAAGGAATCTAGGATCATCATTATTTTTAATGTTTTCATTTTTAGCAGAAAATACCCAATTAAAGCCATAATCAATAACTCGATTTGTAATATTAGCTATACCTTCGGGAATTCCTGCCTTTTGTGCCCACTTCAAATGGATGAACCAGTTAGGTATCTTTATAACCCCAAATTATTATCAAAAATCGTGAATAATATTTCAAAGAATTAAGGAATCTATAAATTTTTCATTGTTTAAGTTTTTCTAACCATTTTGTAGTATTCATTAATTCTTCATAATCCTTAGTATCTCCAAGATCTTTCCTAATTTGATACTCTTTCACCATTATCAGCCTAAATTTTATATTTTGATTTAATATTCCCAATTTAATTGCTTCAGTCAGTTCAATTTCTCCTCTTATAGAATCAGGAGTTTTTCTTAAAATTTGAAAGATTTGTGGAGATAAGATAAATATACCTGAATTGTTTAATTTTGATTTAGATGTCCCTTTTGGAGGTTTTTCGATAATTTCTGTAACATAATCATTTTCATAATAAATTGCAGCACCTCTATATGGGTCGTTGGTTGGATTTGCTACCAATACAAACCTTTCATTTTGTTCTTTGTATGATTTATATAATTCTTGATAGATACTATATGATATTAATACATCTGAATAAGTTAGGAGAAATTGTTCATCTCCGCAAAACTGTTCGGCCAATAAAGTTGCATGTCCGGTTCCTTTTTGGTCTGCTTGTAAAATATAATTTATCCGAACACCAAAATTCTCTCCATTTCTAAAATATTTTCTAATGAATTCATTTTTATATCCAACAATTAACGCAATTTCATTAAAATTGGCGATTCTTAAACCCTCAATAATATATTGTAAAATAGGTTTTCCATGCAGTTCCAGCATTGGTTTAGGTAGTCTTTCTGTTAAAGGACGCATTCTTAAACCTTTACCGGCTGCCAAAATAACCGCTTTCAATAAAGCTCAACTCCTTCACTTGTTTTAACCGTATAACCTATCCCCCCAACCTCTGCAATGTTATCCATAATTTCTTTTTTATTTTCAGAAGCTAAAGCAAACATACATCCTCCAAATCCTGAACCGTTAATTTTTGCTCCAAAAGCACCATTTTCAAGAGCAATTGATATCATTTTCTCAATTTTTGGAGTAGAAATCCCTATATTACCAGATAATTGCCGATGGTGTTCAGTTAATAAATTTCCCAATTCTCCGTAAAATTCTAACTCAATGTTATGATTTTTTTCAATTATAATCTTGGAATTTTTTTGGATGTAATTAGTAATAAGTAGTTTAGCTTTTTGGGTAATATCCCGGTTTATTATATTCCCAATTAATATATTTTGGAGATCCTTATTAAGATTGGGGAGATATTGTTTAATTTCATTAAGACTAGTTCTATTAGAATCAAATTCTTTCATAATTTCCTTTAATATCTTAAATGTTTTTAATGCACTTTTTTTAACTTTACGTAAATCTTCAACCGTATCTTTGGACTCTTTAGAATTAGCGAGAATAAAATGTTCGATATTTATATTAAAGTTTAATGGTATAAATTCTGGATATGTCTCTAAATAAATTAGTTTACCTAATGCAGATGTATAATGATCCATCATACCCCCTGCCTCTCCAAATTCTCGTACTTCCGCAGAATAACCCAATTTTGCAAGATCTTCTAAGTTCAGATAATGATTAGAAACCTGTGATAAAAAAAAGAGCCAAGCAATAATTAAAGCAGAAGAACTTCCGCAGCCAGCATTAATTGGAATATCTCCAGTTATTTTAACTTTATACCCCTTATTTATTTTCGCCCCTATACGTAAAAAATGATTATAACCGCTCCTTAAATAATCTCTATTTGATAAATAATCAATTTCCTTGCTATTGAGTAAAAATTCGTCGTGCCATTCCATATCTGGTAATTCTATTATTAATTTGGGATCCATTATTGGTTTGGCTTCTAAATAAATGTATTTAGAAAATGCCATCGAAATAACTGGAAATCCTAAATAATCTTGATGCTCCCCAAATAAACAAATCCTCCCAGGTGCTCGAATTCTAATCATATTAAAAAAAATAACTATTCAAGGAAATTCTTTTTTTATTATTTGATTAAAAGTTGTAATTCATCAATTAATTTTATGATATTTTCAGACAATGTAATACTTATATATAATAACTGAAAATATTGAATTTAACTTTAATATTAAATACTTTAGAGCTATGAAAAAAAAATCCTTACAATGGGATGCAAAACTATATCAAGAACATTCCAAACTTCAATATCATCTTGGTTTGATGGTAATTGAGCGATTAAATCCAAGAAATTCCGAGAAAATACTAGAAATAGGTTCGGGAAATGGAATGCTTACAGTTGAACTTGCTAAAAAAATACCTAATGGCGAAATTACTGCTATTGAGGTCTCTAAGGAAATGGCAGAACAAATAATGAAAAATTTTAATGCAAATAACTTAAAAAATGTCAAGTTAATTAATATAGACGCATTAAAAATTAATTTTAATAATGAATTTGATGCAGTATTTTCTAATTCTGCAATTCATTGGATATCTGATCTTGAATTATTGTATAAATTAATTTATAACGCGTTGAAAAATAATGGACGTATATCTATTCAAACTGGTCTAAAAGAGAGAAATAATTTAACAAAAACGGTATATAAATTATACCAAATTAAAAAATTTAAAGAATACTTCCGTAAAATAACTCTCCCGTGGAGATTTCTCACAATAGACGAAAATATCAAAATACTTAAAGAAAATAAATTTTCTAATATAAATGTAGAACCTTATCGGTTTATTCATGAATTTAAAACGTTTGAGGATTTATTAGGATATTTTAAATCTGCTGCAATGGTTCCTTTTCTAAATGTTCTGCCAGATAATTTAAAAAATGTATTTGAAGAAAAATTTTTAGAAATTTATTTAAATGAAAATAATCAAAAATTAGATATTACCACTACTCGTGGATTTATTTATGCAGAAAAAAAAATTTGAATAATATGAAGAAGGTATATAATACTGCGGTGGTTATTATTCCACCAGAAAATATTTGGGGCTCAATTCAAAAAATTCGTATAAAATATGATAAACATATAGACCGCTGGATGCCTCATATCACAATGCTATATCCTTTTTACCCTCAAAGTGAATTTTTTTGGATAACTAAGAAATTTCGTGAAATTAAATTTGGATCATTTGAGATTAGCTTTGAAAAAATGGATTTTTTTCATCATAAAAAGGAAAATTACACCCTCTGGCTAAAACCTGAACCTCCAGATAAAATAATAGAACTTCAAAAAAACTTATTAGAGTATATACCAGAATGCGATGACGTTAATAAATTTAAAACTGGATTTACTCCACATTTGAGTTTAGGTCAAATTAAAGGAAAATCAAATTTATATTCAATAAAAAAGGAACTGGAATATAATTGGAAACCATTATCTTTTATTGTTAAAGATATTGCATTAATATGGCGAAATAAAGAAAATCCAAGAGATCCGTTTAAAGTTATTGAGTGGATTTTATGTTAATAAAATTAATAAGTTTATTAAATTACAACCTATAAATAATTAATTGTAAGAAAAGAGTTGAATTATAACGCCAAATAATCTTCTTGAAGAAATTACTCAAACAACTCGTAATGGAGAATATAAACATATAGGAAGTATAGTAAGAAAAGCCAAAAGAAAAGGATTTACACCTCAAGAAATTATTCAAGCTCTATCAGATGGTATAACTTCTGCAAGTAAAGAGTATCAAAATAAGGGAATGTATCTTGATGATATTGTTTTAGCCGCCGGAGCCTTCGAATTAGGTGTTCGATCACTCCCAATTTCCACAGATGAAACCAAGAAACCTGAAGAACGAGTTGTTCTGGGTGTGATGGGTGGTCCTTGGACTATTGGCACAGCTATTGTATCAGCAAATTTGAAAGCTCACGGTTTTGAGGTTATTGATGCAGGTTCAGATATCCCTCCAGAAAAAATAGCAAAAACTGCATTAGATTCAAATGCTAGAATTATAGCTTCGGCAATTTATTTAACACATTCAGCAGAAGAAGAAGCCAAATTGGAAGAAGAATTATGGAAATTAGGTATACGCCATAAAATTAGAACTATTCTGAGCGGTCCAGCTGGGTCACCTGGATTAGCAGAAAAATTACACATAGACGCATATGTAAAAGATGTTATAGAGTTGATACCTAAAGTTAAAGAATTTTCGGAAGATCTTAAATCAGAAATGACATCATATGATCGTGTTATGACTTCACTTAAACACAAAGAACCGGATAGAGTTCCAGTAATGCCCTTCGCTCAATCTTTCTCCGCAAAATTTTCTGGAATTCCATTCTCAGTTTATTGCAGTAAAGCGGAAAAAATTGCTGAAGGTCAATTAAAAGTATATAATACGTTTGGTTGGGATGCACTCTGCTTCTCAACGGATGCTGGGCTATATGCTGGAGCATGTGGAGCAAAAATTGATTTTCCTCACGATGATATTCCACGTATTGCAGAAGCTGTCCTTAAACATGGAAGTATTTATGAAGATTTTAAGAATCTTGACATGCCAGATCCTATGAATGCGGGTCGGTTAACTGAAACCATAAAGGGTATAGAAATCGCAAAAAAGGAAGTTGGAGATGATGTACCCGTTATTGGATGGACGGAAGGTCCCTTTCAAGGAGTATCACTTTTAGCAGGGGCAGACCCCATGCAAATATTTTTTATAATGGACCATCCAGATGAGTTTAAGGAAATTTTAGATTGGTATGCAGATTGGCAAATTGAAATTGCACGCGCTATGTATGAGGCAGGTGCAGATATAATAGGTGCAGGAGAATCCGCAGCATATTTTATGTCGCCAAAATTTTTTGAGAGGTTTGCACTAGAACCAGAGAAAAAAGCTTGTAGTAAAATTAACAAGATGGGGTTGCCCGTTCTTATCCATTGCTGTGGTTATGTCCCTCAATGTATTAAATATGTAATGGAAACAAATCCTGGTGGAGCAATTCAGTTTGATTATCAAGTAGATTTAGCATGGGCTAAAAATCTTATCGGAGATAAAGTGACCATAATGGGAAATCTCAATTATAATAAACTTATTAATGCAAGCCCGAAACAGATGTATGAAGATTGTGCCAAACATTTAAAGATTGCCGGTAAGGGTGGTGGTTATTGGTTGGCTTTTGGATGTGAAATCCCGCGAGATATGCCACCAGAAAATATCAGAGCAATGGTTAGAGCTGCAAAAAGTGCAGGAAAATATCCAATTTAGAAGTGAATTTTTTTTTAATACTCTGTTCTTAAATTCTTAGAATCCCAACTATGAGAGATTTACAATCTGCAGTTCTTTTAAAAATGAATCTTTAAAAAAATAAAACTTAAAGGAATAAAAATACAAAATTTACAAATATTTAAATAGTCAATTTAAAATTACTTTGGTTATAACTAATTTAGGTAAATAAGATGTTTTATCAACTACCTATTAATCAAAAAACAGTTGATTTTTTTTCTATTATAATAGGTGCAATTATTGGATTATTAATTGGAACATTAATCACAAGATGGTATGCTGAAAGAAAGAAGTGGGATGAAAGATTTATAACAGCATTTATTGTTAATATTTTATGGACCATTGTAGATTTACTTATTAGCCTTGCCCTCGGTGATAATTTGATTTCCAATTTAATAGGATTCGTTATAAATTTAATTCTTGGTTCAATTATTGTCTCATCTCTTTATAAAAAAGATTTTAGTGAATCATTTATTTTTACTCTTGTTACCTTAGTAATTTTTTTTGTCATTGGATTGGTTTTTACTATCATTCTTGCAGTTCTCTTAGCATTAATACTTCTAAAATAACCCTAAATCTTTTATTTTTTTTTTAACTATTAAATTTTCATTTATTAAAATTTACAAAATTTAAATTTTTGTTTTTCTTAATATTTTTCTTTCTAATAGCCTTCCCTAATAAAAAATTTGGTTATTGATTTATAGTATTGAAAAATTCATCCGGATCATCAATCCCAGATTTCAATAATTCTAATTCCCTTTTAATTTCTAGTTCACTACAAGTTTGCTCCATATAAGGAATCTTTAAGTTTCCTTGATTTCTTATCCAACATCCTAAAGCATCTGTATAATCTTGCCATCCACCGTATACTAATTTACTAATAATGAAATCCTCTTTAGAAGTTACCCAACATTCAACATCGAATAATCTTTCCCTTACCCTATTTTTTAGAGCAATTGGGCCAATTCTTTTATATTTACTCTTATCAAACTTATCGATTAGATAACTGTCAAATTTTACTGTGTCGTGTTTATCAAAAAATTGAATTATTTTAGAATCCCTTGCTAAAATTGTTGTAGTTTTCCAATCTTGAAGAGGTAAAAAGTGATTTTTTTGCAATAAAGAGAGGTAATACTCGATACTCAAATTACTGGATTGTAAGTCAACCACAAAATCAATATCTTGTGTTGCCCTAAAAACTGTATAAATGCTAGATAAAATTCCGCCTACTAAATAATATTTAATTTTTTCTTCTTTTTCAATTTTTTCAAGAAAGTTTATTAATTGAATAAATGCAATTTGCAATGTTTTACTCATTTATTTCTTCCTTCCCTTCAGTTTTTCACGAAGCTTATACATTTCAATAAGAATTTCTTTTCTTGATTTGTTAGGATGCATTTTTTTTTCAATTCTTATGTAATCTTTTATTCCATAATCATAAATTTCTATTAGCATATTCTCTAAATCTTTTAATGGGGTTTTTTTCGTTAATTCTACCCTTCCTTTAAAATTTCTTACTAATTTTCTATATTGCGTTATTGGTATTTCATCCATTTCTTGATTAGGTTTTTTTTTAATACTTGTTCATAGATATAAACAATTATATTTATAATTTTTATCTAAAATATCGTTAAATTCTAGAAGATAATAATTAATTCCTACTTGATATTAATGTTTAAAATATTAAATTGTCGAATTATAAATAACACTAAATCTACGGTCCATCTTATTTTAATTTTTTAATGAAACGATTTAATATAACGAATGAATAAAATACATCCGATTTATTTCAATGCAAGATATTTGAAAAAAGACTGTATTTCATACCGACAATATCAAGTTGATATTTCGAATAGATGTCTTTCTGGAAATTCTTTAGTTGTTATACCTACTGGTTTAGGAAAGACTATTATTGGACTCATTACTGCAGCAAATAGATTATTAAAATATAACTGGACAAAAATCCTTGTTTTGGCTCCAACACGCCCGTTAGTCCATCAACATTATGAGATGTTTTCAAAATTTACAACTTTACCTGAAAATAAAGTCTGCTTAACGACAGGTAAAGTCCAACCTCCTATTAGGATGGTACAGTTTCAAAATTCTCAAATAATTATTAGCACACCTCAAGTAATAAAAAATGATATTTTAAGAAATCGATATGATTTATCTCAAGTTTCATTAATAATTTTTGATGAGGCACATAAAGCTCGTAATAATTATGCTTATACCTTTTTAGCTGAAGAATATATTAAGACTTGTAAAGATCCCTTAATTTTAGCTCTAAGTGCATCTCCTGGAAAAAATTTTGAAATAATTCAGTATCTGTGTGATAAACTGTTCATTGAAAATGTTCTTTATAGAACTGAAGAGGATGTGGATGTAAAAGAATACATATTTCCAATTGAAATTTTTACTGAATATGTCGATTTGCCCATAGAATTTATGGAACTAAGTCTAGTATGGGAATCTTTATTCAAGAAATATCTCTCTTTTTTTCTGGATAATGAATTATTAAAGCCAAAGACTTATTACACTAAAATTGACTTTCTTAGTATTGCAAAAGATTTAACTATTAGTTTAAAATACGAAAATGATTGTTTAAATGAATCTAAATTTGGTGAAATTTCTGATATTCGAGACTTATTATTCTATAAAAATCCTAGAATTATAGACATCGTTAGAAAAAACAAAATAGATATTCATTTGGTATATTCAATGGCTTCAAGTTGTATCTCTCTTTTGCATGGAAAAGATCTAATAGAAACTCAAGATATTACATTATACGAATCATTTTTAGAAACAATAGTTAAAAAGGCTGATAATGATATTTTATCTGCTAAACGTATTTTAAATTCTGAAAATTTCCAGTACATTTTTTCATATATTCAACAATGGAGAAATAAAAATAAGCGAATAAATCACCCAAAAATTGAAAAAACATTAAAAATAATTACAAAAGAGTTTTTTGAGTTAGATTGTCAAAAAGTTATTATCTTTTCTCAATACAGAGAAATGGTCTCCCTTCTCAAAAGATTTTTTGATGAAAAATTTAAAGGTAAACTACGTGCAGAAAAATTCATTGGACAAGCAATGAGTAAAAAGGAACTTGGATACAGCCAGAAAAAACAGATTGAGATTTTAAATCAATTTAGAAATGGAGATATTGATGTTTTAATTGCCACAAGTGTCGCAGAAGAAGGTCTTGATATACCAAATGTAGATTCAGTTATTTTTTATGAACCTGTTCCATCTGAAATTCGTTTGATTCAAAGAAGAGGTAGGACAGGTAGAAAAGCTCCTGGACATTGTTATATACTAATAACTAAATACACTGTAGATGAACCTTATAATTATATCTCGTTAAAAAAAGAAAATACTATGTTAAAAACTTTAATTTCTTCAGAAGATTTACAATTAACTCCACAATTAAGTAGAAACAATATCTGCAGACCATTTAACGGAACTAACATTATAAATTTTCATGATTTATTGAGAGAATACCGTGAAAAGAAAAATCAAGAATATAAAATATTAGCAAAAAGGTCTATTGGTCAAATAATTGACGAGATTGACTCTTTATCAAATTCTGTAGATTCAAATAAATTTAGAGAACTTGGAGTAACATTATATTCGGACATTTATCAAAAATCCATAGAGCAGTTAACGAAAGATATCGAAAAAATAAAATCTCGACTACATAAAAAGAAGGTAAAAGAAAAAAAGAAATATGTTAATAGAAATGTAAAAACTCTAATAAATATTGTTAAAACCTACGGTGGCGAAAAAGGAATAATTAGATTTGATGAATTTAATAAATACGCAGACATTGAAGAAATTACTGGAAAAAAGTTTTGCCAATTTTTTAATAATGCATGTTATTTAGGGTATCTCAAGAAGAAAGGAAACAACGTAATTTTAAATTAGATGAAAATGCAATTTTAATCCAAGGAATATTCTAAATTAGAAATTTTTATATTGGGTTTAAAAAAAAGAAATATTGAGAGTTATTTTTTTATTTGGATAAGATTTTAAATAAATCTAAATATTTCTCGAGATGATGTGTTAATAGAAATTCATTTTTTATTTTCTCATATCCTTTCTTACCCATTTTTTTTGCGATACTCGGGTTGGCAAGGAGATATAGTATTTTTTCAACTGTCTCATCTATAGAATTAACTAAAAACCCAGTTATACCATTTTCAATCTGCAATTTAATCCCTCCTACATTACCTCCAATAACTGGAGTCTCTTTCCAAAGAGCTTCAGCAATAGTTAATCCAAATCCTTCTCGGAGCGATTTTTGAAGAACAATATCTGATACATGCTGGAAAGCATTTACTTCAAGGTCAGCTACACCATCAAGATTAGTCAGAATATGGATTTCGGGGTCATTGGATGCATAGTTCTTAACTTTTTCTAAGAATTCAATTCCCTCTGGATCATCGTGCGCTAAACTCCCAATTAAAGCTAATCGAACTGGGGTTTTTTCTCTTACCTTTCGAAATACGTCAATGACACCCAAGGGATCTTTCCAAGGATCAAACCGAGAAACTTGAGTTATTAGAGGACGATCAAGTGGAACAAATTTTTTCACAATCTCATTTGCAGTTTCTTTATCAAGTTTTTTGTTTTTTTCTGAAAATGGATCAATTGAAGGTGGTATCGGATAGATTAGATTGTTTATTTCTGGTTTAGCATACTCCAACTTAGTAAAAATAAGTGCATCATAATTAGGTAAATACCGAGAGATCAAATTCCAAGCCTGTGGATTCGGATCAGAAGTATCGATATGACAGCGCCAAATCCACTTACCACTCCTCTCATGAGCGTATTCTATCACAGGAGATGGCTGAGGATCGTGAATAATTACAAAATCACTATTAGGATGAATTTGTTCATATGTTGATTTGGCTTGTTCAAGAAAGGCAGAAATTTCATCTTCCGAGAAATTAATAGACATATTCCCTTGTAATGCATTATGCATCTTCTTTGAAATTTCAAAGAAACTTTTAGGTGCAGAAAATACTTTCCATTCAGCATCTATCTTGAGTTCCCTCATCATTGGGATCATATTATTCAAAATTTCTGCGACCCCGCCACCAAACTTGGTTGAATTAATATGTAACACTGTTTTTTGTTCGAAATTTATTGCTTTTTTTCTTAGTGAATTGATTTTTTTTTTTCCTAGAAGGCGTTGATATTTTTCTAATATTGAATTATTTTTTTTTTCCATTTAATTAGAACACCCTTTTACTTATTACAACTTTTTTATAATAATTTTTTATAATTTTATTGCTTTAAATTTTTATTTTGTGATTTAAACTTAATAAATTTATACTTTTAAATAAAAATTAAAAATGTAGCAAAAATTTTTAAATAAATATACCATACTTTTCTATGATTTTTCTATGTTTATAAAATTAGAAAAATTCAAATTTTACTCCTAATATCTAAAAAAAAGTGACAAAAAAATATGAAAAAAACTATAAATAAAAAAGCAATTATTTTGCTAGTTGTATTTCTATCGATGTTCTTGTTTGCTTTTATACCAATGCCTGTCAAGGCTAATGGTGTGGCTTTGAAAATTATCGTGACTGACCAACAAAAACCATTGATTGATGGTGTTACGGCTGATTTTCTGGCATCTGCTCTTGGAGACGGAGTAGATTCTGTGGAAGTAATCGCTTCTGGAACCCGTGCTGATGATCAACTTGTTTATCTAGTAGCCCAAATGACTGCAGGAAGTACTGAATTCGATGTAATGGGTGTAGATCCTCCTTGGATGGCTCAATTCGCTGAAAATAATTGGGTCGTTGATTTAACTAGTCTTTTAGACGCAAATGAAATGGATGATTATGTCGAAGGTATGGTAACAGCGTGTACTTATAAAGGTAAAATCTGGGCGTACCCTTATTTCATGAATTTAGGTTTGTTATTCTATAGGAAAGATCTTATAACCAGAAATGGCTTTACTACGGCAGATTTCGATACTTGGGCTGAATTAAACACGACAGCCAATGCAATATTGGGTAATGCAAGTGAACAAGCATTAAATGCAGATTTAGTAGGATATGTTACTCAACTTGATGCTTATGAAGGTGGAGTATGCAATTTCTTTGAATGGATTGGTAGTAATGGCGTTACTAATATAATGGTCGATGACGATACTGTAAATTTAGATCAAACCAAAGTTGTTGAAGCAATGACATTTTTAAAGGCATTAATTGCCCCAAGATATACTGGAGTTCAAACAACAGATTATATTATCCCTCGTGAAGGACTTGTTATGGATGAAGGATCTTCGGTGGGTGCATGGACTGCGGGTAATGCTATCTTTATGCGACAGTGGACATTTGGTTATAGTGCATCAGCAACATCATCACCCTTGAATGCAACTGATGCTGGTGGTAATTACATTCAGTTTGGGGTTGCCCCACTCCCGACTTTCACAGGTGCAACAGGTGAAAAATCATCAGTTGTAGGTGGTGCGATTTTAACTATTCCTAAAACTAGTACACATCAAACAGAAGCACTTAATCTAATAAAATTCCTTGGTGATACAGTTGCACAAGAATATGAGCTCACAGGTGATTCTAATTTTCCAGCATTAAAATCCGTTTATGATAGTCCTCCAACGGGTTGGGAGTGGATAACGGGTGTAAAAACTCAGCTTCCCTTAACACTTGCAAGACCAGTCACTCCAAAATATTCATTAATGTCAACCCAAATCGCAGATAAATTTGCCGACATAATTGGTTGCGTTAAAACTCCCGCTGAAGGATTAGCAGAGATGGAAACCGATGTAAATGAAGTTCTTGGAGTAGTATCTGAAATTCCTGGATTTGATATCACTATCTTACTATTTACTATAGCAGGAACACTTGCAACTATAGCAATTTATAAGAAGAAGAGGAAAAAATAATAAATATAAGCAAAAAAAAATTAAAAAAATAATTATATATTTTTTTTTTTAATCGATTTAATATTTTGCCAAATAAAATCATTCTTATAAGAGAGGTTAATAATGGAACAAAGTTTTCAAAAAAATTCTATTATCTTCGATTTTTCACAAACTGAAGAGAAGCCTCCAACTGATACAAAATTTATCATCACTTTAATTATACCAGCATTACTTGTATTTAGTCTAGCTATTTTCTTACCCATTATTATTGGGGTTTTTATTAGTTTCACGAATAGTAGTGGAACTACTGGATACTTTGGTTCAGCTTTTTCTATTACAAATTATTACGAACTTTTAACATATGGCAATTATAATACTCGTGATTTTTGGCAAGATACTTATCAAACCATTTTCTTTTCCGTAGTGTCCTTATTTATTGAATTCATTTTAGGTCTAATTTTTGCTCAAATCTTGAACAAACAATTCCGAGGTCGAGGAATAGCTAGAGCAACACTTTTGATCCCTTGGGCACTTCCAACTGTTGCCTCATCAACTATTTTCCGTTTTGAAATATTCTCGCCAGCCCCTACATGGGGGTTAATTAATAATATTCTTGAACTACTTTCAATTCGTCCTATTGATTTTTATGGACCTGATGCGTTAATTCTATTCGAATTACCAATCCTTATTCCATTTGAACCATTTATCGATTTTCTTCCTATAAAAATGACAATGTTTACAATAATTGCAATTGATGTGTGGAAAACGACCCCCTTTTTTACACTCTTGATACTTGCAGCTTTACAAATTGTTTCAGAAGACCTTTATAAATCTGCGGATGTTGAAGGGGCAACTGCTTGGCAAAAATTCAGGTATATAACCTGGCCTTTGATTAAACCAGGCGTTGGAGTTGCTTTAATCTTTCGAATGATGGATGCTCTTAGGGTTTATGATCTAAATGTAGTTTTTAATGATAAAAGTGTTGATTCAATGACTTCCCAAGCTGTTAATTTATGGTTTGCAAGTAGATGGGGGTTATCTGCAGCAGTCACCGTTATGTTATTTTTATTCATTTTATTATTTGCAGTAATTATATTAAAACTTACCAGGAGAGAAAAATCTATTTCTATTAAGTCTAAATCAAGATTTCAAAAATTCTTCAAAAGGAAGGAAGATCTTACGGAATTAGTCATAGAGGATATAGAAATTGAATCAGAATCGAGCATTTTAGAACTCTCTGAATCGAAAATGGCGTGGTTTAAAAGGAAGCTTCTCTTAAAAAAAGGTGTTTTATATTTAATAACCATTATGATGTGTCTTTTTTGTGCATCTCCCTTTATATGGATAATATTACGATCATTCAGAGACCCATATATTACTCAAACGGGATTTGAATTATTCCCCAAAGTTTTTAATTTAAGATCATATGAAGTTGTTTTTCAAACTTCTGAATTTACTGGAGTCTCTTTTGATCATGCATTACTTAATAGTTTCATTCTTTCAGGTTTAACAGTGTTGGTGGTTATTTTTATTGGTTCCTTTATAGCTTATGCTTTAGCGAAGTTCAATTTCCGACTAAAACCAACGTTAGGTTCTTTCATTTTTTTTATGACAAGTCTGCCACCTTTAATGATAGCCATCCCCTTTTATATTCAAATGGCATCTATTGCAAAAATTTTCCCGTTTTTAGATTTTCGAAATAATATTTTGGGCCTTGTGCTACCATATGCTGCATTTAATTTACCTTTAGCTGTTTTTGTCCTGCAAGCTTTCTTTAAGGAAATACCTGAAGATTTATGGCATGCAGCAAAAGTTGATGGAGCATCAAATTTTCAAATTTTCCGCAAAATTATTCTTCCACTAACTGTTCCAGGGATTTTTACATGCTCAATTTTAGTGTTTATTGCCTCTTGGAACGAGCTTCTTTTTGCTCAAATATGGTTAACGTCAGATATTAATCATACTGTACCAAGAGCGATTTTACGTTTTGTTCGAAGCCCCCTTCTTCAAGCTGATTGGAATACTGATTTAGCTCTTATGGCTGCAACTTCTATCGCTACTGTTCCACTAGTAATTATTGTATTAATATTTCAAAATAAAATAATAAGTGGAATTACAAGTGGTGCTGTTAAAGGATAAACAAAATAAAAGAGGTTATTAAAATGGTTAATATAATTTTAGAAAAAGTAAATAAAATTTTTAGTCCAGATGTCCACGTTTTAAAGGATATTGATCTTGAAATTCAGGACAAAGAATTTTTAGTTCTAGTAGGACCTTCGGGTTGTGGTAAATCAACATGCTTGAATATCATTGCTGGATTAGAATATGTAACTAATGGTCGAATTTTGTTTAATAATATTGATGTATCTTATCTACCGCCCAAAGAGAGAAAGGTTGCGATGGTATTTCAAAGTTATGCATTATACCCCCACATGAATGTCAGAGATAATCTGAGTTTTTCTTTAAAATTATCTAAAACTGATAAACGTATCATTGACAAGAGGGTAAAGGTAGCAGCAGAAATCCTTGGAATCTCGGAATTATTGGATCGTAAACCTAAAGAACTAAGTGGGGGCCAACGACAACGAGTTGCTCTAGGGAGATGTATGGTGCGTAACCCAACCGCGTTTCTTTTTGATGAGCCTTTGAGTAATCTTGATGCTAAATTACGAACTCAAATGCGGGGTGAGATAATCAAACTTCAAAAAAGACTTGGAATAACTCTAGTTTATGTGACTCATGATCAAGTTGAGGCTATGTCAATGGCAGATCGAATTGCTATTCTTTTTGATGGTCGTATTCAACAACTAGGGACACCTTCTGAAGTATATAATTGTCCTATTAACCTCTTTGTTGCTGGGTTTATTGGTTCTCCCACTATGAATTTCATTGATACAAAGTTTGATCAAAAAAATGGGAATATGCTCATTTTTGGAGAACAGAAGTATCCATTACCTGAAGATATTGCTAACAAGCTAGTTAAAGCAAGTTTTGAAAATTTGATTTTAGGTATTCGACCTGAACACATAAAGGTTACAACTCAAACTCATCAAGATTCATACAAAGTTGAAATTACTGTTATTGAATATCTTGGTGCAGAAACGATTATTACTTACGAATTTCCTGATAAAATTTCCGCTATGGCGGTTACACCTGGATTTTATCCTGGACGAATGGGTGATATTGCATATATATCTTTCTCTCCAGATCAAATTCATGTTTTTGACAGTGAAACGGAAATGAATCTTATTCACTTTCCTTCATAAAACGATTGAAAGTAATTATTCAAGATGGGTGCCAAAAATTCCATTTATTCAAGATCTATATGAAAAATCTAAAGAACACAATGTCTTTTCCGGAATTATCATTTTCGATTTGATTGCATTTATTGCTTATCTAATTAATCCAATTTCTCTTTTTTTTTTAGGAGATCTCCATGTTTTATTTGGAGCTATCGTTGGGGTGATTTTAGCATTAAAAGCTCGAAAAGTAGGTGATAATCCCATTCACATAGGGTTCATTGTAGGATTTTTCGGAGCACTTTTATCTGTAATTTCAATAATAATATTTCTTTTCTTTGTATTTGTTTTACCGAACGCCGGCTTCGATTTTTATTTAACTCTTAGTTTATTTTTCGAAATCTTTATTGTAGCTACAATTATTGGCATACTGGTTGGTGGAATGATGGGACTTTATATATCACATAAGGAGAGAGGAAATAAGGATAAACTTAGAGATCCAAATAGAAATAGAATTAGATATTAATCTCATATTTCAAAAATGCAAATTAAAAATTTAAATATCGCTTTTATCTATTTTTTTAATATTTTTACTCTTTAGCAAATCAATTTTATAAATTTTCTAATAATGTATGTTTTTTAGGTTATCTCAAGAAGGAAGGAAATAATGCTGTTTTAAACTAAAATATTCAAAAATCAGTTTTATCGAGTACTTTAATATTTTTACTCTTTAATAACTCAATTACTTTTTTATTGTCAGAAACTCTAAGAATTATAACTGCACCATTTTTAACAATTGTGGAATACAAATAATCGATATTGGTCTCATTTTCTCCCAATAATTTTATGACTTCATGTAGAGAACCTGGTTTATCTGGAATCTCTATTGCAATAACTTCTGTCACTGCCGTTAAATAACTTTCCCTTTCTAAAATCTGAATACATTCACTAGTTTTGTCCACTATTATCTTTAAAATACCGTAATCCGTAGTTTCTGAGATCGTGAGAGCTCTCAAATTAATGGAATTATCCGTTAATAATTTTGTTAACTCCACTAAAACACCAGGGTGATTTGGTAAAAATATTGAAATTTGTTTTATCATTTTTATATCTCCAATAAATCTTTAATTCTTTTATTCCTTACTTTTTTAACTTTACTCACGAAATGATATAACCTATTCTGAAAAATAAGTGACAATATTTTAAAAATTTTTTCTATTCTTTTTTAAAATTGATTATTGAAATATAAAAATTAATTAAAATCAAAAACACTTTACATCAATAATTAATTTTTTATAAAAAAAGAACAAGTTAAAATAAATGATCACAAACCAAATTTATAAAGATATTATTAATCCTATATCGTGATGATTAAATGATTGAAAAAAATGATACCCATATTTTAAATCGGGAAAAAAAAGCCCATGACTTAATAAATGAAACAAAATTACTTAATATTGCAAGGTTAGCTAAACTTTTAATCGAAATATATGGATTCAATGAACCTTTTAATAAAATTGGCAAAAGAGAGGGACAAGAAGTTGAATTCTATTTTCCCTCTTTAAATGGTTATCTAACTTTTGTACTTGTAAAAAATAAAGATAATTTTGACCCTCGAAAGGGGAGATCTATAAATCCTATTTCGTGCGTGACTTTGAATGTAAAAAGAGATGAAGTGGTTCGTGTAGTAAGTGCTATAGTGCGAACAAAAAATAATATTTTTGGAATATTAAGCTTCTTTATTAAGTATGTCATTACCGGAAAAATTAAAATGAGTGGTTCTTTAAGAGCTACTATAAAACTATTGAGATGTATTGCAATAGGAAAGCGTGAAATGTATAAAATCAAAGATAAAGGAGAATGAAGATGAGTCTACAAAATGACCCATTTCTGAATATTTCTAATTCGATTAATAATCAATACATTAAAGAATGGCAAGCAAGTAAAAAAAAAGTTATTGGTTATTATTGCACTTACATCCCTGAAGAATTATTGTATGCAGCTAATTTATTACCTTTTAGAATACGGGCAACTGGAAATGATAAAACTGAACTTGGAGATATATATATGGTGAGATTCACTTGTAGTTTTGTAAGAGCATCACTCGATTTAGCGTTACGAGGTGGTTTTGATTTTTTTGATGGATACCTTATATGTAACAGCTGTGACCATAGTCGTAGGATGTTTGAAATTTTTAATATGAAAGTTTTTAATCGAGAGGGCTTTAAAAAGAAAGTTCCGAGGTTTTATTTTTCTGTACCACATATTATATCAGAAGAAGGATTTAATTGGTATTGGCAAGAAATTGTAGAATTAAAGGAAGAATTAGAAACAGTCTATAATATAGATATAACTGATAATAACCTTGAAAATTCAATTAAGGTTCATAATGAAAATCGTACACTATTAAGAGAGATTCATAGACTACGAATTTTAGAAAACCCAAAACTTTCTGGTGCTGAAGCATTACAGATTTCAGTTGCAAATAGTTCTATTCCTAAAAGTATTACTAATCAAGAATTATATCGAATTAATTATAAGTTAAAAGAAAGTGAAGGGATAAAAGATCTCCGAAAAAGAATTATGTTAGTTGGAAGCATTATAGATGATTTAAAGTTTATTAATTTGATTGAGAATTCTGGAGCGTTAATTGTGTCAGATTTTTTGTGTTTTGGAACCCGTAATTTTTTAGATGATGTACAAATTGGAAGTAATCCCTTAGAACAAATTTCAAAACGTGTGTATCATAAATTATCCTGTCCACGCATGATGGATGATCACGAGCGAAGATTAAAATTTTTAAAAGATGAGATTAAAACAGCAAAAATTGATGGTGTCATACTCCAAAGAATAAATAATTGTGATCTTCATGGATGTGACAATATGTTGTTCGAGCATGAACTAAAAGAGTTAGAAATTCCAGTATTAAATATTGATAGGGAATATGTACAAACCGATACAACACGACTCCAAACTCGTATTGAAGCTTTTTTGGAAATGATAAAATAATAGTAAAAACATAATTAGGATATAAAAAATGAAAGAAAAAGTTATCCCTTATAAAATGTTGTTAGAAGTTGTTTCAAATTCATATGAGTTAGTATGGAGAATTGTTCCAGAACATGAAATGCAAGTTTTAAAAATGGGATTAAAAAATTTAGAAAAATGCTTAATTGACTATATTCAAAAAGCAGAAGAAGGATTGCCAATAATCGGTTATCATTTTGCATGTCCAGCAGAATTTTTACATTGTTTTGATTGTGTTCCTATTTGTATTGAAGGAACATCATATCTATTGGCGGCATTACTTCCTAACGGTTCAGAAAAATATTATGACTTAATTACTAACTGGGGACACCCCTACCATACATGTTCTTCCCAGAAGGGAGTAATGGGTATGGTATTGGATGATCTATTTAAATTTGATGTAATAACCACTCCAACTGCTCCCTGCGATAATACATATGCCTCATACCCTTTCTTTAAATATAAAGATATTCCTTTAGTTATTACAGACATGCCCTTTATCCAAGAAGAGAAAAGTTATGAATTTTTTGCTGAGCAAATCAAAATAGGATTAAGTGAAATTGGCAAAATAATTGGTCAAGAACCAGATTTCGATAAACTGAAGAAATCTTTAGAAATTGAAAATCAATCAATAAAACTTGAATTAGAATTATATGAATTAAAAAAAGCTGTTCCTTGCCCACTTGAGAGTATGATAAACCCAATATCTGCTGCTGCTGCAGTATTTATGGCAGGACGTCCAGAGAAATTAGATCTTTATGAAAATGTGCTAGATCTAGCAAAAAAAAGATATAAAAAGAAAGAAAGTCCCATAGAAGAACAAATTCGTTCAATCTGGCCTAATATGACCATATTCTTTGATTTAGCTTTATGTGAATGGTTGGATAGAGAAATTGGGATGTCAGTTTTATTAGATGTTTTTACTTACAATTTATATAATCCTGTAGATACAAGTTCGGAAGATAAAATGTTTAAAGATATGGCACGAAAAGCAATGAATTTTCCAATGATTAAGCAATCTGTTGGTTTTTATGATGATTTCATTCCAGAATTTATAAATATTACAAAAGAATTTAAAGCTGATTGTGGGATATTTACTTCTCATTTAGGTTGCAAACAGTTCGGAGCTTTACCCCAAATTCTTAGGGAAGCCTTGCGAGATGAATTAGGAATACCTTTATTAATTATAGATATAGATGTCGGTGACAAGCGCTTTGCCTCTATTAAAACTGTGAAGGATAAGATTAGAATGTTTACAAAAACATTATTATAAAAGTAGTTAAAGAAATGGTTGGCAGGACAAAAATGGAAGATCGAGTAAAGAAGATTTTTAAATAATTTTAGATATTTATTATTAATTTTTATTAGGACAAAATTTTTGAATGGGAATATTATGACAAAAGAGAAAAAACTCAAAAAACAAGTTAATATAGGTTTTGAATTATCCGAAAAGGATGAATATAGACATGATTGGGGAAAATTCCCACCATTCCACAACGAGAGTTGGTACTTTAATTTTATTGATCGACCAAATAGGGTTTTTCTTATTACTAGATTATCCTACCACATGGATAAAAAGAAATCTCTAATTTTATTATTATTAGTAATTGATGGTAAGACGAAAACCTATTTTAAGGAAATTCCCCTTGAAAAAATGCCTGATAATTGGGAATTCGATGCGAAAGTTAAGTATTATTGCATCAAACCAATGAAACAATGGAGAATTAAATTTAAAAATAGTAGAGTTAATTTAGATATTAAATTTGAGGGAAGGTTTCCAATATTTAATTCAGCTGAGGGTGAAGATCCCTTAGCTTTTCTTAAGAAGGATCAAATTAAGACAGATCAAGTATTTGCTCAGATGCATTATGAGCAACCTATGATAGCTACAGGTACTTTAGATCTGAAGAAAAATGGGGAGATAATTGAAACAAGAAACATTAAGGGTCTCGGTCATCGTGATCACAGCTGGGGTATTAGGGATTGGGCTGGAATTGATGCATGGAATTGGGTTTCTGCCCAGTTTGAAGATGAGACAATTAATTTTTATAAAGCTGAAGCCCTTGGTGAAGTAAAACAAGATGGAATAATTTATTCTAAAGGCGCTGATAATATTAGAATAGAAAACATAGAAGTGACCACAAAAACGAAAGAAAACGAAAAAACACCTGTTTCATCAACATTTATCTTAACGGATGAAAATGGAAAGAAAAGAACCATAGAATCAAAAACAATATTTTCGCAATATTTACCTCTTCCATCTGAGAAAGGATTAACTGAAATTTACGAGCAAGTAGCAATATTCACGTGCAATGGAAAAGAAGGTGATGGCATTTCGGAGTATTTATCCACAACGCGGGATTAATACTAAGAACTGAAGTTTGAACTATTTTATTTTACTTTTTATTATTATTGAATCTACAATTGACAATTAATCTTGTAAATTATAATAAAACGGGTCTATTTTTTGGGCTTTTCTACTCCTAAACATTCGCGTAAGATTGGGATGTACCCCTTCGTATTTTTCTAAAGCTGTAATGTACAATTTCTCTACTTGTGTTTCATCTAGGTTAGACTTTATTTTTTTCCCTAATTTATCAATGTAAAACTTTATTCTATCTTTGTCTATTAAGTCAGTTTTAAGTGGTTTACCCGATGCATAGTCAAAAGCCCAATTCCAGTTAAAATTATCTTCTATACCTGCGTATTGGGCACACATACTTAAGAGGCTATTAATATAAAGGTTACTCCCAAAAAGCAATTTTTTAGTAGAGTTCCATTTCGATATATCAATATATAATTCTTTCATGGCACTTTTTGCAAATTTCGACAGTTCCTCTAAGATATTAAGCGAGAGGGGTTTTAATTCACCTAAATTATCAGGATATCTAAGATCTTTTGGGTGCGATAATTCTCTTGTCCAAATCCCTATTGATGTTATGTTTGAAGAAAAATCGGTTGGATCGGCAAATAAAGTGCTCCAATCATTAAACTCGATTTTTTTCATATCTTTCAGCGTCATTCCAAATATCACATTTGAAAACGGCGCAATCTTGGTGATTTTATATGGCATATTTCCAGTCATATCTATTCCAAACATTACATCCCCAGTATGTAGTTCTAGGAATTCTTTGAATATTAAAGGTTCAGTGTTGTCTTTAAAATAATATGGTCCATGCTCAGATATGCTCATTCTACACTCGGCTCGGGAAAGGAAACTATAGTTGGTTAAATGGGCGATGGTTTGCTTTAAACGCTTGGTTATCTCTTTATTATTATTTATAGGGATCATATTATCTCTTAATTTTTCAATATAATCGTCGGAAAGGCACGTAATTTTTTTATTTTTCAATATTAGTGTCTCGTCATTGAGATAATTGGGACTCAATCTTTTCCAAAAGTCAAGAATGAATTTTGTTTCTTTTTTCTTCGTTTCAGGCTCAACAACGATATTAGTTTCGCCAGTTTTTTTTTTATTGAGGTTATCATAAATAACTTGAGCTCGACCATGCAAATACAACATACACGTAGAATAAAAAGCCAATTGGTTTAAATATGAGCCCAAGGATTTCGATCTTCTGGCGATTTCCTCAGGCGATATCTTACTTGCAACTTCTTTTAAGATATTATATTGATAAGATTGATCGTATAAAATATAACAAGCAACGCCAATGTAATGCGATACCGGAAATATTTTACTTTCAACCATTCCTCGCTTTAGAATATTTTCTACAACGCCCTTAGAAATCAACGCGATTAGTTCATTTGCTTCTTGGTCGCTAATATCACCTAACATATAAACAACACCTTATAATTTGATATTTTTAAGATTTTAATTACTTAAACTCATTTTCTAAATATAATATTTTTAAATTTAAATGGAAAATAATTTTATTAATTACTCAAGTAAATAAATAATCCCCTTGTCTTCACTTTCCGTAACTATTTTTCCCTTTTTCCCAGTCAGTGAGGATAAATCGTCTATTAAAAATTCTACACTCATTATACAAGGTATTTCGAATTCTCTTGAAACTATGGCGAGATGTGAGCCTGCAGAACCGAGTGGGCATAATACTCCTGTTAATTCTGATAAAATTGGACCAAGAGTAGTAGTACCAGAATCCTCAACTATACATATTTTCCCATTGGCATCATCAAATAAATTTATTACGTCCTGAACGGATTGAATATACACTAATTCTCCTTCAACTTCTGAATTGGATGAACAAGATAATCCTTCCCCAATTTTTTTCATCTAAATCAACTATACTAAAAATATTATTTTGAAAAAATATCAGTTTATAATTTTATTTTTAATATCTAATAAATACTTTATTTTTTAAAAGATTCAAATAAAAATATGCTATATGATATCTTAAAAATTAAAAAATTAACAAATTAGGAAACTTGGGTTTGCTATTTTTATTAAATTAAATAAAAATAATAAAGGAGTTATTTTAAAATGATAAAAATTTTTAATATTTAATTAAATATATTTTATTTATTACTATTTCAAAGAATATCTATGAAACTTTCGGAATACGTTGTATTTTTTTCAGAAGTAACACCTAATACTGATTTATTGGGAGGTAAAGGATCCAATTTAATCAAATTAATAGAAATAGGAGTAATGATCCCTCCCGGATTCATTATCAATACAAAATCTTATAGAAAATTCCTTGAAGAATCTAAATACAGCAGTGAATTGATGAAATTATTATCAAAACAGTTTCATTTTAAAGAAATTCTACAACACTCAATAAAAATCAGAGATTTAATATTAAAATCAAAAATTCCGAAAAAAATAATCGATGAAATCAGAGTAGCATTCGATAAAATTAAAGAAAATATTGGGAGTAAAAATTCTTTCGCAGTTAGATCTTCAGCAACAATTGAAGATACAAATAAGTTTTCCTTTGCAGGACAAGCTGACACCTATTTGTATAATAATAACATTTATGATATTCTGGCATCTTTAAAAAATTGCTGGCTCTCATTATTTTCCCCTCGATCAATGCTTTACATCCTTCAAATGCGGAAAAAAGGATTAAATATTTCATTGTCTGATATTTATATGGCTGTTATTGTTCAACAAATGGTTAATTCACAAATATCAGGAGTTTTTTTTACAGCTAATGTAATAAATAATGATTCGAACCAAATGTTGATAAATTCCGCATGGGGGCTTGGTGATACTATTGCTGATAATTTAATAATCCCAGATACTATTATAATTAAAAAAAATCAATTCGAAATTATAAAGAAGATTATCGGTAAAAAAGAGAAAAAATCGATTAAGAATCCTGAAGGCCCATATTCAATTTTGATAGAAACAGACCTACAATCCAGGACAGTCTGCTCTATAAACGAAAAACAACTTCGCCAACTTCATAATTTAGGATTAAAAATTGAAAATATATTCAATTTACCTCAAGATATTGAATGGGCAATAGAAAATGATAAAATATACATATTACAAAGCCGCCCAATTACCACATTAAAAAAATGAAGAATTGAACGGTTTGTTGATACTTTTTAATATTTAGAAGAATTATTTAACTATAAATTATATTTCCCAAACTAAAATATTATATAATTTGTTGATGAAAATCTATTCAATATAATTAAAATCAAATTTAAAGCAAATGAATAAAAATGAGTAAAGAAACTAAAAAAATAAAAGAACAATTTTCATTAAGAAATGCAGCAACCTATGGAGTAGGTCAATTCTCGGATACAATTGCCTCTCAAATGTTTACATTCTTAATTTTTACATTTTATTATGCTGTAGTTGGATTAGATGTAATTTATATTACGGTTGGTTTTATTATTTGGTCTGTTTGGAATGCATTTAATGATCCTCTGTTGGGTGCATTATCTGATCGCACGAGAACAAAATGGGGAAGAAGAAAACCGTATATTATTGCTGCCATTATCCCGTTATGTATAGTAATGATTTTATTGTGGACTCCAGTTCTTACAACTGATATTACAAAATTCACATATTTTTTAGTTATAATAATCATATGGGAATTCTTCTATACCATGTTTGATTTAAACTATGCATCTTTATTTCCTGAAATGTTTTTAAAATTAAGTGATAGAGCAAAGGCTAATACTATTAAGCAGCTTTTTACGGTTATTGGTCTAATATTTGCTTTTATAATGCCAACATTTTTCATACCTGAATTAGCAAATCCTGTTTATTTGACCGAATACAGTTATGCAGGGATTTTTATGTGCATTTGCATAGCAATAGGCGGAATTATCTTAATAAAATTTGGTGTACGAGAAAGAACTGAATTTTCTGAGGATTATAAAACAGCTCCCTCATTATTGAAATCTTTAAAAGCTTCAATAAAGAACAAAGGATTTAGAACTTTTATTATTGCAAATCTTGGACATTGGTATGTTATAGGAATGCTTCCTACCATTGTTCCACTCTACGGTGAATTTGTATTGAAGGAAACAAATTCAACAATATTAGGTCTTTTATTAGGAGTAACATTTATTTCTGCAGCCATATTTGTATTTTTTTGGCGTTGGGTAGTTGTTAAGGTTGGAGTAAAAAAAGCTCTAATGATGTCAATGGCTACGTTTATTATCACACTTCTTCCATTCATGTTCATTTCTGATGTTATTACTGGCTTTATAGCGTTTTTTATTGTTGGAATAGGTCTTGCAGGAGATTTATTATATGTAGATCTCGTTTTAGCTACGGTCATTGATGAGGATGAATTAACTACGGGAATAAGACGAGAAGGGGGTTATTACGGAATAAATGCCTTGATAACAAAATTATCAACAATTTTAATATTTCTTACAATTAGTATAGTTTTTACTAATGTTGGTTGGACAGTTTTTAAGCCTGAAGAAGTTACAGATTTTACTATTTTTGGTCTTCGAAGTTTGATATTTATTTTCCCAGCGATTGCCTTATGCATTGGAATCGTATCAATGAGTCGATTTCCAATTAATAAGGAAAAATATGAACAGATAAAATTGGAATCTGATAAATTACATAAAGAAAAATTAGAAAAACAAGTAAGTGTCTGAAATATAACTTTTTTTTTTTTTAAATTATATCTTTAAATCTTCTAATGATACACTGAAACCTAAAACTTTCTGTATAATTTTTTCAATATTTTTATATATTGGTGCGGCTTGTGATAAATTTCTTATAGATTTGCCTTCAATATCAAGTTTTATAACATTATCATCTTCAGGGATTTCTCCAAAAATAGGTAAATTCATATCTTTAATTTTTTTTCTTAGATAAGATATATCTCCTCGAACTCTATTAACGACAATCCCGATATGTTTATATTTTGTAAATTTTTTAGAGTTTTGAAGTAGAGTTTTAGCTGTTTCTATACTCCTAACTGAAATGTCTGATATTATTACTATTGTGTCCACATTGCTGATTACTTCTCTACTTATTTGCTCCAAACCGGCTTCACAATCAATTAGAACTATATTAAAATCCAAAGATATTGAAGATATTACTTTTTTCAGTAAACTATTTGCTGGACAAAAACATCCAGGACCTTCGGGCAGTCCCACAGCTAATAAGGAGAAATCTTTATTTTCAACGATTGCATTATAAACTAAATAATCTATGTCTTCTGCCAATTTTATTTTTCCAGATTCTCTTCCTTGTGCTGCAGTTTTAATAATTTCCTTCCTGATTGCTTCTAAACTTTTATCAATTTTCACATCAAGAAGATCAGATAAATGAGAATGAGTTGGGTCTGCATCAACAGCAAATAATTTAAATTTTTTCATATTAGCAATTATAATTATTGAAATAGCGCAAAACACTGATTTTCCTGAACCACCTTTTCCTATAACTGCTACAATATAAGGCTTTTTTTGGCTCATAATAATGTTTTTATTTAGTCGAATTCAATATTTTTTCTTAGTTCATATATATCTGAAATATTATAACATGTTTCGTTATAAGGACATACATCGCAGACCCAATCATAATTACAATCTACACGTTCTTTCCATTCTTCAATTTTTTTAGCCCAATTTCTTTTATATATCTCTCTAATTTTTGAAATAACCGGTTCAAATTTTTTAATATTTAACTCATTCGCGCTTATAAAAATTATCTCTATAGCTTCTATTAACTCCGGAAATTGTTCTTTGAATAGATATATAATTGAATTTCCTAATAAATTAAATGAAAAACCTTTTTTAATCGCATCTTTACTTATTCTACACCAAAATCTTCGAGGAATTGAGCGAATCACGAAACCTTGTATTCCATCTGAAATAAACTGCAATCTCTGGAAATCATTGTAGTTAGATTCTGATATTTTTTTCCCTCCAATAATTATTATTTGACCAAAATCGATATTATTCTCTCGGATATCTTGAATTTCGGGACCAATTAATGTTATTTGTCCATTTTGAATGTTATTCTTATTGGATAACGGATAAATTACAGTGGTAGAGTATTTATTAATACCTCCTAATTCTATCTGAGTTTCCTCCTCTAAAATTATCTCTTTATATGTGTCTAGTTTAACATCTATTCCCATATTTATCAAATATTCTGATATATTTTGAGGAGCCTTATAAATTTTAATATTTTCATTATTTTCTTCAAAATCTTCAATGATTTTCCTTAGATTTTGCAGGTATTCTATTTTTATTTCACTTTTCAAATACTTAATAAAAATAAAAATTAATTATAACTAATATCAAATAATAACATAAATAATATTTTCCAAAATTAATGTGATTAAAAAATGATTTCTATACAAAAACCCGAAGATTTAATTTCGATATCGCTTCATAACATTTTTAGCTATAGAAAAGATGATAAGGAATTTGTCAAACTTGTAACTAATTGGAATAAGAAAGTGGTCATCCACATAGAACCATTTTATCCATTAACTGTTATTTTTGAGGGTAACGAGATAAAATTCGAGATGGGAAAATCCGATAAGGTTGATTTGAAAGTAAAGCTTAAATTGCAAACTATGCTGGATTTTGCTTATGGTAGGGAAAATCCTATTTTTGGTATAGAAAATGGTTTAATGGAGATGGAAGGGTTAGGTAATGATAGTGATTTATTGGTTAAATTTTATAACATTTTTATGGTTTCTATGCAAATGGTTGCAGCAGAACCTAATACCAATTATTTTGAATTGAATAAGAAGACCAGATAAGAGGTAAAATTTATGACAATCACTAAAGAAATAAATATTTTTGAAAAAGTCAATAAAGAAGAAGTTTATAAAAAATTAGTTGAAATTTTTGGAAAGGAGAATGTATCAAGTAAAAGTGTTGATTTATATCCTTATTCTTACGATATGACCGAATGCGCTCCGAATATGCCGGATTTTATTGTAATCCCAGAAAATAAAGAACAATTAGTAGAATTAGTTAAATATTGTAATGAAAATATAATCCCTATCGTTCCCTATATCTCTGGAAATAATGTTGGGGGGCTTACAATTCCAGAACGGGGGGGAATTATCGTAGATTTCGGAAAAAAAATGAATAAAATTCTATATATTAATGAAAATATGATGTATGCTCTATTAGAACCTGGAGTGACATTTGGACAATTAAAAAAGCATTTAGATGAAAATTACCCGCACCTTAGATATAATTACCCTTTTGCACCACCCTATGCAGGTGTAGTAGGAAATGCTATATTAAGCGGAATGAATAATTTATCTTGTAAAATAGGATCGATGGGGGATTCTATAAACGGTTTAGAAGTTATTACAGTTGATGGAGATATTACACGGATAGGTTCATGTTTTTATGGAAAGGATGAAGCTGACCCCGATAGTTGGTGGAGTCGTTATCCAATGCCCGATTTAATGGGATTATTTGTTAATTGGCAAGGTATGACCGGGTTAATAACAAAATGCGCAGTTCAATTATGGCCAAAGAAATCAATTCGAAAATTTGAAGCATTAGTAATTTTTAATTTGGAGGATGTAGGAGAAATTTGTAGAGAAATTGGAAGGACGGAGGTTATTGATGATATTGCCCTTGGAAGCATTGAAATAGTCAAAATGTGCTGTGGAATTCCGGAACCTAAAAGATTTCCAGAAGAACCAAGAATGATGTCGATTTCCACAATAACAGCTCATACAGAGAATCAATATAAAGCAAAAAAGGAGATATATTTAAATATAATTGAGAAAATTAAACAAGAGGGTATTAGAGTATATTCAATAGATTTTGATGAATTTGTAAAATTATTTAACTTAAGACTTCGTAGTTTAGTTGATTTACCAGCTATGGTTTTATCTTTATTTGAATATTCTGGTTTAACATGGTTTGGTAGTTATGCTCCCTCTCATAAAATAGAAGAATTATCAAAAAAAGTAGATAAACTTTTTAAAAAATATAATATTCCATTGTACCTTTACATGAAAAGTATGAAATATTCACATTATTCCATATTTAGACCAATAATACGCTTTGATAAATTTAAGGATGAGGAAAGAATTCATAAGTTATTAGAAGAAATCACTGATACTTGTTTAGAATTAGGATGTATTCCTTATAAAACGCCTGCCTGGATGACGGAAAAGATGCGCAACCAAATTAACCCTGGCTGGCTAAACTTATTTGAAAAAATAAAAAAATGTATGGATCCCAATGGAATCTTCAATCCAGGGAGGTGGAACACGTAATGGTAGAAGTAGATAAAACCTTAATGGGTAAAGAATATTTAGAAATGGCTTTTGAACGCTGTATCAAGTGTAGCACTTGTAAGTATGGATATAAGACTTTTGAGCCCTCTTGTCCTTCTGGCGAAAAATTCCTGTTTGAATCGTTTTGGGCATCTGGAAAGATAAGAACTATACGTGGAGTATTAAATGGAGATTTAGAATGGAGCGATGATTTAAAGGATGCCATTTTTGCATGCCCTACTTGTGGAGCTTGCATGGATGCATGTCAAGCACCACATGCAGATTATATTGTTGATATGATAGAAGCCTTGAGAGAGTTAGCGGTGAAACATATTGGTCCAGCCCAAAACCAAGAAAAACTAATTGAGCGAGCGATCAAAAAATTCAATCCTTATGATGAGCCCAATTCTGATAATGAGGAGCTAAAGAAAAAGTATAACTTACCCGATAAAGCAGAATGGGTCTATTTTATAGGTTGTACTTCAAATTATCGCCAACAATCCTTAAGAGATGCGACATTAAACTTTCTAAAAAGGGCAAATATTAATTTTACACTAATCGATGAACATTGTTGTACATCTCCTATGATAAGAACGGGTCAAATTTCTATTTCAAAAGAATTTATGAATTATAATATAGAAAAGATAAAAGAAACAGGTGCAGTTAAGGTAATTACTTCCTGTGCTGGGTGTTACCGAACATTTAAGAATGATTTTAAAAAATTTGGTGTTGATTATGATTTTAAACTATATCATACTTGTGAACTGCTTAAGGAATTAATAGAAAAAGGTAGATTAAAATTCAAATCAAATTACAATAAAACTGTAACCTATCACGATCCATGTCATTTAGGCAGACATTCTGGTATATATGAAATCCCAAGAGATGTTTATAAACAGATTCCTGGAATAGATTTTGTAGAAATGAGACGAAATCGGAATCATGCATGGTGTTGTGGTGCTGGAGGAGGTGTTAAAATTGGATATCCAGATTGGTCTATTGAAATATCACAGGAAAGATTAGAAGAAGCAAAAGAAACTGGGGCATCAATTGTATCTTCAACATGCCCATTTTGTAGAACAAATTTAAGCGATGCAAATGAAAAATTTAAAATGGGGTTTGAAATCTTAGATCTAATAGAAATCATCGATCAATTAGAGTGGACTTTGAAATTTTGAGAATAGAACTTTTCAAACCCTCTTATTTTTTTAATTTTTTTGTACTAATTTTTATATCTAGGTTAAACAAAAACTATGTAGAACCAACAAAAAGTTTAAATATTATTATCCTCTATGTATTTTCAACAATAATTTTAAAAAATTAAAAAATTTAATAAGAAACGATTCGATTAAACTAATGAAAATTCTTTATGTTAATCCGGCTCGACTCGAGTCTGGGCTTGATTCAATTATTAAAGGCGCACCATTGAGTCTTATCTCAATCGCAGCTATGGTTCCCGATCATGATGCAAAATTATTTGATTTTAAAATTGAAAAATATTACGAAAAACGATTTCAACGCGAATTAAACCGTTATGATGTTGTTGCGATTACAAGTATGACACCTCAAATCGATCATGCGCTTGAAGTGGCACAATTGGCTAAAGAACAGGGTTGTACAACAATTATTGGCGGATATCATCCAACACTTGATCCGGATTATGTAGCTAGAGATCAATCAGTTGACTATGCAATTCGGGGTGAAGGTGAGCATACTTTTAAAGAAATAATTGATTATATTGATGGAAACCAAAATCATGTAACATTAAAAGAAATAGATGGTGTTTCATATTGCAATAATAATGGAAAAGTTACTCATAATAAGGATCGCAGATTAGAAACAAACTTAGATAATTTTCCTATGCCCAGAAGAGATTTATTAAAATGGAAAAAGTATATTTATTTAGGTACAAGAGTGGCTCCACTTGAAACATCAAGAGGGTGTCCCCACTCGTGCAAATTTTGTTGTATCATTAAAATGTGGAAAGATCCCATCCACCATATCTCGTATCGAACTAAAAGCCTAAAAAGAATCATGCAAGAAATATATGATGTGAATTTGGGTCATAATTTTATTTTTTTCTGTGAAGATAATTTTACTATTAATGCTAAACGTACCAAAAAAATTTTAGATACTATTATCCAGGCGGGGCTTCCAAATAAATTCTATTTTAGCTGCCAATCAAGAGTTGATACACTTTACCAAAATCCATGGTTAGTTGATCTTATGCAAAAGGCAGGTATGAGACAAGTATTTCTTGGCATTGAATCTGTTCATCAACAAAGTCTTGATGCTATGGGTAAAATAAATACTACACCTGCTAAGATAACAAAAGTTGTTAAAATGCTGCAAGATCACGGTATTTCTATTTTTGGTGGAGTAATAATTGGTTATCCAGGTGAAACCAAAAAAATGGTCCGGCAAAATATTTCATTCACAAAATCACTTAATTTGACTATTGTACAATTTACACCAATTACCGCCTTTCCTGGCACTCCCTTTTACGATGAGATGAAGAGTAAAAATATGATTACAACTAATAACTATAAGTACTACGATCTCTTCCATTCTATGATGAGAACAGAACAATTAAGTAATCACGAGATGTATGGGTTAGTGGGAGAAGCTTATGCTGATTATTATATGGGCAGAGATTGGCTCAAAATGGTAGCAAAACGTTATATTAACCCCTTTTCCAAATTCAATTGGATGCTTCCCCAAGTCCCTAGATTCATTAAAGCAGTAATAAGAAATGGTTACCAAATGCTTCGTTCTATGGGGATCTCTGAAGATATAATTAGTCTTCAATTAAAAGAAAATAATATGTATAAAGATTTAAAAATACGGCAATCACCAGCGAAAGTAATTGAACAAGAAATAAAAGTAAAAACCTAAAAATTTTTGGAAAATTTTATTTATATCTACTATTTATGAGCTTTAAGTTTTACCGTTAGATCTCTTGCCCTTTTTGAGTACCAGATCAATAATTCCCCTGCATCATTTGGTTTAAAGTATTCTCCACCACATAAATTAGCAGCTCTATTCATTAATTGATCATCAGGATTTCCCAGACCTACAATATATATTACAACATTTGGGTTTTCACTGAATTGCTTAATAGCTTCAAGAAAATTATCTACATCGGTAGGAACACCATCAGTTAATATTACTAACATTGTTGGCTGATCGGGATTTATTTGTTCAAAAGTGTATAGAACTTCCCTTCCTGCAAGCATTGCGGCACCCATATTTGTTGCTTGACCATAAGCGTTCCCAATCCTATCAACAATCATTCGAGCACAATCCTCAAGAATTCCTTTTTCACCGCTAGCAGAATCCATATACAACCCTCCTTGGAAGGGTAATACTTGCGCTTCATCAGCAAAACGTATAACACTCACTTTTTCTCCGAATCCTCTTCCCACTTTCTCACTTAAGAATAGAACTGCTGCAAAAGCGGCTGCTATTCGACGTGGAACTGAAATACCTTCCTTAAATTTTTTTAAAAATTCTTGAATTTCTGGGGAATACATGGCTGCCTTAATTCCCTCGATTGCAGGAGCAATATTTCTAATTTCTACATCGCGCGCCATCATACTCCTACTAATGTCAATAATTAATATTGCATTAAACGGAATAAGACCCGTTGGACTCAAGCTTAATGTAGTATTTGGAGATACTTGTGCAAAAATATCTCCTGTTAAATCAGGTATGCAATCTATGACAGAACATGCAACATTGGCTACATTCCATCTTAATTTAATTCCTTTAAATATTATATAATTCATAAGCCAATTTTTTAAGGCATCAACGTTTTGACGTATTGTACTTATAAGCTCCCACATATTTTCTCCTTTAATTGGACTTAAACCTAAAGTTATTGATTGTAAAGAAATAATTTGTCTTGGGTTTTTTCTTACAATAACTTCATAACTACCGATTCCGGAAGCTTCTAATATCTCATTATCAATAACAATTTGATTGGAGGGCATTCTTTCATTAATTTGAACTTTTGCAGCTCCAATAGCGCCAGTTAATTCGTCTTCAAAAGCTAAGATATTACCAGGTTGTACAGAGAGTGAATGCATTATCCTAGGGCTAACATGACAAAAACCACTAAGTTCTGGTTTTGAATTAACTTCCAGGGAAATTTCCTCCATTTTCTGAATGGGTGGTTCAGTAGAAAAAACTACAACTTGATCAGAAAGGAGATTAGTATCTTCCTTTGTATTTTGATCCATTATGATTTGATTATCTGGAACGTTAAGACCCATAGAAATTCTCGCTGAACCTACAGAGCGTGTCAAGGGATCTTCCCATGCAATTAACATTCCTACACCCAATCCTAATTTTCGGAGATTATTCTCACTTAAATGAATCCTTCCTTCCATATCATCGACTACTTTTGGTGTTAAAATTAAGCCACTTTTTTGAGTCTGCAAAGTATATATATCAATTTGATTGGTGTAAGCAGGAGCTATTTCAGTTTCGGGTAATCCACTTGTTTGAACTCCTAATTGGTCTATTTGTGGTGGTTGTGGTGGGGGTGTTAATCCAGGTGTTGGCATTTGCGGTTTTGGAGGTGCATATGTTGGTGATGGTTGTGGAGGGGGTGGTGGCGTTGGAGTCAATCCAGGTGGGGACGGTGGGGGAGTAATTCCAGGAATTGGTAGTTGTGGTTCTGGAGGTGCATAAGTGGGAGTTTGAGGTTTCATTGGTTGCGGTTGTTCAATATCGAATTCAATTTTAGGGGGTTTTATTTCAGTAGGTGGGGTTATTGGAATTGAAATTTTTTCAGAGGGAGTAAGCTCAGGAGTTATGGAAATATCAGATCTTACTTGAACACCTAATTCCACTCCTTTAAAACCTAATTTATCACATATCAATTTAGAAAATTTACCAGCAAATTCAAGAACATTCGTAGAGCCCTCAATAAATGCTGATGTAGTTTTATTTGTATCTTTATCTATAACTTCAACAATATCTCCATTCTTAACACCTAATTTTTCAAGATTCTCATTAGAGATTATTACTTTTGCAGAATCTGAATCAAAAACCTCAACAAACAACATTATTGGCTCTTTAGACATGATTAACCCTTTATAATATTAATATTCCTTTGAGAACATAATAAATATTCATTAGTATAAAATGTTAGAATTCTTATTTATAATTTATTTTTAATCATTAAAAAATTTTAAACGGACTTCTACTCAATATTAATAAAATTTTGAAATATATGTCTTGTGTATTTTAAAAAAATTATGAAACTTAGAAGATTTGTACGCTTTGTAATAACAATATATTCCTTAAATATTAAAGAATTAGGTAATTTTAAGATAATTTTGGATATCTATTAGAGATTTCTTTTGAATAGTATCTAAAGACTGAGACTATTTTTCCTAAATCTTTAATCTCTCTACTTGCTCCCATTAGGAAGAATCGTCCAGCGTTGCTTAAAATTATGAATGCGTTATCTCCTCGAAGAATAACTTCAAGAAGATCATTATATTCAAGTGCTTGAATAGCATCGTCCCCGCTTTTTAATACAACAGCGCTCATAGACGAAAATAAATCAGGATTGATGTTATAACCCGGAACGCATGAAAAAGCAAGTCTTAAACCTTCTCGAGTAACTAACGCCAATGCTTCTAAATCAGTATGTTCAGTGATATTTCCTAAGAACTCGGATAAATTCTGAGCTTCTTGTGGTGTTAAATCGCTCATTATTAGATTTTATTTTAAAAATTATTTAATTTTATAGAATACAATTAAAGTGACTTAATATTTTTTTGTTAATATCATTTATTTTAAATTCTTGTTATTAGGAAGAACCTAATTGTTGGGTTATTTGATTTTTTAAGATATTCTTTTTATTAGGATTATTATTTTCATTACTATTTGATTTTTTTAAAAATTCTACAGCTAAGACTTTTCCATTTTCTGATAAAATTCGAGGCGTATAGCCTTCAGCAAAAAAAACACCTTCAGGGATTGAACTAATACGCTCAATAACTTTCTCAATCTGTTTTTTACCCAAAAATGTTTGAACTTTTTCGACAACCGCAAAGGTTTGGGAGCCAATAATAATCATTTCTCTTTCGAAACCTTCCGGAGTAGCAATTTCTTCTAATTTTTGCATCACCGATTTAAAATCAACAGTAGTCGGTTCTAAATATTTAGATATTGATTCCTCTCCAGTATATAAAGGCCCTATTCCAGCTTGAGCCTGAGGTGATTGTCCTATTTTCATCCCTTCTGCTGGTTGTGGTGGTTCAAAAATTTGCTTTTGCCTTAAAGGATGAGTCTCTAGTCCAGCACTATCATCTTTAATTTCTCTCGCAAATCCTTCACTGGGATTACCACCAATAATTTTTATAAAATCTGGTTTTTCCTCGCCTTGATCTACAGGAAACACTGAATATTGCATTCCGACCTGCCCTCGAACGTCCTGCGACTTCTGGGCTCCAATGAATTTTCTTCTAACCGATGATTTTGCACCTTTCCATAACCAAATTGTTTTATCTTGATGTTCGCTGATTATAATATATACTTCAGAAATGTCTAGGATATCCTTAATTGGACTCCCAGTATCTTTCATTTCTTCAGTTTCCCCGGTATCTAAAATTTTGAAGACTTGAACCATTATAACCCTAACCCTTATTATACTTATAGTGATTATTTTTTTATTCTTTACTATTTATTATAATAATTTAAAAATATATAAAATTTTATGTGTAAAATAGATTGGAGATTTAATGATTTTTATAATATTTTTTTTAGAGTCGCTGGAATTTTATTTATCATGTTGAGGGCTGTGAAAAAATCTCCAACTTCCTCTAAACATAATTCTCCAGCTAATCCATTTAAAAAAGCCGCTGAACATGCTGAGTTGAAAGCGCTATTTTTCACAGACATAAATGCGGTACACAATCCTGCAAGGACATCACCGGTTCCACCTACGGTCATTTGGGAACATCCTGTTTGATTAATTTTTCTCTCTATACCGTTAGATATTAGATCGTATTTCCCTTTAACTAAAAATGTCGCTCCATATCTTTTTGCGACTCTTGAGACATTCTCTAATCTTTCAATAAAATTTTCCATTGGAGGTAGAGATTCTCCAGTCATTATCTTAAATTCTCCTTCATGTGGTGTTAATATGATATTGGAACGTTGTATTAATTTAAGATTATTTTTAATTAATTTCAAGGCATCAGCATCAATAACACAAGGTTTGTTTAATTCAGATAAAATATCTAATATTTTTAAGGTTGCTTCTTGAGTAATATTATTAATTCCCATTCCTGGACCGATTAAAATTGCATCAGCCCATTCAATCAATTCTTTTAGAGAAGCCAAATGTTCAACAGAAATATAATCTCCACTCCCATGGTTTACAATTAGATTAGGTGAATATTTTTTTATAATTTCTGAGATTGATTCAGGTACAAATGTTCTAACTAAATCTACCCCTATTTTAATTGCTGCCAGGGATGCTAATGCGGGCGCCCCAGAATAATCTTTACTTCCTCCAATTACTAATATTTTGCCATTTTCACCTTTATGCGAAGATTCGGGGTGAATTTTAATTGTTGGTATTAAGTCACCCCTACCAACGAATAGGTTTGCCTCAAGTGGTATTCCAATTGGACATACTTCCACCTTTTTTGCATATTCAGTATTTTCCTTTAAACCATTTTTTAATTTATGGAAAGTTATCACATAATCAGCTTTAATTACTTTATCCAATATAGTTCCAGTATCAGGATTCATTCCAGAGGGTACATCAATAGAGGTGATTTTAATGCCTTTAGATTGAAATTCATTAATTAAATCAATAGCAGATGATATTGGTTCTCTTATTTTTCCTTTAATGCCAGTTCCCAGCAGTCCATCAATAATTAATTCAAACTTGATTTTATTTAACTCTTCTTGAAGATTTTTAAATTCTGAAGAATCCTTTATAATTCTGATTTGAATCGCTAACTTTAGATTTTGAATTATATTCCAATTTAATCGCGACTCCTCCGTTCTTATTTTCTCAGGTAATCCTATTAAAATTAAATCCACATATATTTTCATACTCGATAAATGACGAGCAATTACAAAACTATCACCACCATTATTACCAAGCCCAGAAAATATAATAACTCGTTGATATGGCTTCAAATTATAATATTCAATAATATTTTGAGTGAATGAATAACCTGCACATTCCATTAATAAATTCTTGGGAATACCCAACCATTCAGAATTATTATCCTCTGAAGCCATTTGGGAACTGGAAATTGTTTTAGAGAAGTTTAATTTATTCAATTTATACATAACAAAAAAATTGATACCACATTATTAAAAGATATCTATGTTGGCGAAAATATTAATTAATTTAAAAGAAAGAAAGAGTGTCGGTGGGGGGATCTACTCAATAAAAGCGAAGTGCTTTTTTTTTTGAGCCCCCGATCTCCAGATGTCTTATTTTCTGACCCAATTCTTTATAAGAGATTATGAGTCTGGCGCTTGTTGGCGCTAACGCTTTTTAGCGCTTTAGTAACCAAGCTTAGCCACACCGACTTTTTCGAATATTGAGCCTCAGGCGGGAGTCGGACCCGCGACCTTTGCCTTTCTGTTTAAACCTACGGATTTGATACCAAGGCAACGCTCTACCAGGCTAAGCAACTGAGGCAGTTTTTATTAATATTTTTCTATTCCAATGCAATTATTATAAATTGTTTAATCTTAATAAATATTTTATCTCTATCTTAAAGAATCTTAAACTATTTATACTATAGACATTAATGCTAAATATTTTTACAATATTATACCATTTTAAATGCTTCTAATAATGATTTATTTGCTTTATTCATAAATTCAACCGCTTCTTTGATTTTTTCAGCCACTTCTTTTAAACCCATTTCAGTTGCCATTTCAATTCGAACATTTAATTTTTCCAAATGTGAAGAATTATGGTCGTTCCAATATTGTAAATACTTTTTTAATTTTTCTTTTTGATCTTTCATAATAATTCTCGATTAATTTTATTTTAAGAATATTTTTTATGTTAATTATGTCTAGTATTGCATGAAAAATTAATTTAATTACAAGAAATAACGATTTTTTTTATTAAATAATTTAATTAGTAATATCAAATATTTAATAAGGAAATTAATCTTTTTTATAATGATTAAGGAATGGAAACTAATTTTTCCCAAGCTAGAAAGTGGATTATTTCAGCTATACATGATATAGATAGAGTTTTAAAGGATCTTAAAACGGAGGATTTTGCAGATATTGCTTTTAGGTGTCAATTTGCCGTAAAGAAATTAAACAAATCAATTTTGAATTTAATGGGAATAAAAACTATTAAAACACATACGCCGTCTATTATATTAAAAGATGTTCTCAGAAATGAAGAAGCTATCAATATAGATAAAAAAACAAGGGAAATACTCAAACAAATCTGTAATTATTCTAAATTTTTTGAAGAAGAGGGCACAAAGACTAGATATGGAATATTTAAAAATGGAGAATTAATAATTTCTGAGGAAATATATTCTAATATCAAAGACATTGAAAAATTTCTTAAATATCTTGGAATAATTATAAAATCTTTTTTGGTTTTGCTAAAGGACTCTTTTAAATTAACGGATAAAGAAATTGATGAATTAATGCAATTTGAAAAATTAATGGATGAGTTAAAAAAATGGGTATAGATCTTTCGTTTATTAAAGATGAATATTTTTTAAAAATACTAAATGAATATTTTAATAAATTATTCCAAACAGGAAAAAGAATAAAGGGAATAATTTTATTTGGTTCTTTAGCAAGAAATAAAGCTATTCATTCAGAAGAAAAATTAAGTGATATTGATTTAATCGTAATTTTTTCTGATAATGAAATTCCTGAAGATCACAAAAAATTAACTGAAGTAAAATTAGATTTGATGGGATTATCTCTTTCTGGTATAGATTCAATATGGGTTAAGGAAACTGAGTTTAAAAACCTAATTCAGAATAAAGTTGACCTAATTTTGGATTGTATGAATGATGGAAAAATTTTATTTGACCCTGATGGATTAATAGAAGAGCAAAAAATCAAATTGTTTAAAGAATTAAAAGAAAAAGGTGTCAAAAAGCGAAAATCTTACTGGATTTGGCCATTGAAACAAATTGGAGATGAAATCGAATGGTAAATAACGAAAAATTGGAAGGAAATTTTTTGATGAGAATGGAATTCTAACAAGAATAAAGCTTGAAGAACTAGATATAGGGTGGATTGCATAAAAGCATCCATAACAACGATTTCTTATAAAAAAAAATCAAAAATTTTATTAATTTTTTAAGTATGATTAAAGCATAATAACATGCAATTAGAAGCAAATAACAGAAAATTTAAATCAAACATCTATAAATCGTATATCTTCCATTTCATTTTAGGTATACATACGGTTAGGGGTATATTTATTCCGTATTTCACTATTTGGGGGCAGCTTACATTTTTTGAGATAATGTTATTACAAAGTTATTTTACATTTATGGTATTTCTTCTTGAAATTCCATCAGGAGCCATTGCGGATTATATTGGGAGAAAACCTGCGTTATCGTTATCTGCACTTTCGGTAGCATTTGCAGCGATTTTATATAGTATTTTTCCGAGTTTTCTATTATTTATATTTGCAGAGACTTTTTGGGCTCTAGGTTTAGCATTAATGTCAGGCACCGAAGAAGCTTTTTTATATAATACATTGAGAAAGTTAGGAAAAGAAGATGAACTACCAAAAATTTTAGCAAGAAATCGAACAATGAATTTGATTGCATTAACCCTTTCTGCTCCAATTGGGTCAATTATTGCAGTGTTTATTTCATACCAATTTTCTATGACGTGTTTAGCATTTGTTTATATGGGAGCGTTTATTGCGTCATTGACATTCAAAGAACCTAAATATAAAAATCATAATAAATCAGAAAGATATTTGAGTATAATTAAGGATGGTTTTAGAGAACTTAAAAGAAATAAAATATTAAGAATTCTATGTTTTGATAGATTATTCATAAATGTGTTAATATTTTTTTTATTTTGGACTTATCAGCCTTATCTCCAAGAAATTAATGTTCATATCTTATTTTTTGGTCTTATTAATTCTATGATGAATATTATTGATGCTATTTTTATTAATTTAATACCAAAATTTTCAAAACGGATTAAAAGTAAAATCAAACTTTTAATTTTGTTTAATTTAATAACTGGTTTCTCGTATATCTTTTTAGGTTTAACCACCAATATATTTTTGGGTATTGTGGTTATATTGATTATTGTAGCATTTGGGTATCCAAGATATTTACTATTTATAAATGGAATTAATAGTCAGGTTGAATCTGAAAATCGGGCAACTGTTCTTAGCACTATTAATATGTTTGGAAGTCTTATCCAAGCAATTATTTATCCTTTTATTGGAATCATAGTAATGTGGAACATTTTTGCGTTTTTTATAATAATAGGAATTCTAATAATTATACTCACAATATTTACGCGAGTCAAAAATGATTATCTTTAGATTTAATATCTTTTTTAAAATACTACATATTTCTTGTTATTCTTAGGGTTTAGAAAATTTAGTTCTATTCTAGAAGAGAAAGAGGATGTATTACCTTAAACTCTTTCAATTTTTCATTTTTATTATTTTTAGAAAACAGTTTTTTTAATAAAATTCCATTTTGCATATTTTGCAAATGCTAAAATTTATATATTCCGCTTACTGTTTTCATTTTGTAAAAAAAGCAAAATAAAAAATTTCTGTCCAGTAGAGATTCTACAAGTAATTTCCCAAGAATTAAATAAATATAAAGAAGGAGATATGTAATCCGGTGAATAAGAAAAGGTTACAAGTTCAGAGTCATACACACGAGGCGCTGGTTGATCTTAAATTAAGTTGGAAGTTGTATAAGTCCAATTTCAAACCGTTTTTGAGTGCTCAAATAATCAGTGTTATAATTTTTCTCTTATTTCAGCCGCAACCATGGGATTTATGGAATGTTGTGATAGTTTTTAATGGTGGCGATTCTCTTCCCTATAATCCAGTTTGGTTATCAATAATAGCGAGTATCCGATCTTTAATCGGAATTATAGTATATTCTGTATTTTTTGGATGCTCTTTTGGCTTATCTTATGATATTATGTCGAGTGGTAACCTATTCACCAAATTTAAAAGTCTTTTCCACTACTTTCGTCGATATTGGTGGCAATATATTCTTTTGTTCTTCCTCCTTAATTTTGGACCCTTAGTTTATGGAGGAATCATAAGTTCAATATTATGGCATCCAATTATAGAACCAGAAACCTTACCTTACCATGTTTTTTCCTATGCGACAATAAATATTACTCTATGTATTTTCAATCTTTTTTGGATGACTTTATTTATCCAAATATATCCAAGTTTAACCGCACAAGGCGGAATAAAACAAGCTTTCTCTGAGAATTGGCGTTTGTTAAGTCTCAATTGGAAACGTATTTTTATCTCTCTCTTATTCTTCTTCTTAATATTCACTGTGCCTTGGGTCTTTATAGATATTATTAATTACTATATCTTATTATTAATAATTCCCCATTATTCAGTCCTTTGGAAATATTGGTCTTATACACTCTATTTTGCGGAGACAATAATCACCTTTTTCTTAGAGCTTCCAATATTAACTTTAATTACTACTCGTATTTATAACTCTTTGACTTATGTAGCTAGTGAGGTTGATGAGAAAAAGTAATTCACTCTCTCCAGAGAAATTCAATGCAATTTTGCTCCCGGAAATCAAAATTTCAGATCCGGAAGTGGTTTCAGTGCTCTTTCACAAGAAAAAGCAAGCTATCCTGAAACTTTTAATGCGTGGGGAAAAAAATATTATGGACTTGAAGAAAGAACTGAAAATGAACCCGGGTACTATAAAACGTCATTTGGATGATTTGCGGGTTAAAGAATTGGTAGCTGAGCCCCGTATTGTAATCAACAAATATGGAATCAAGGAAAAATATTATCATGCGACGGCTAAACGATTTATTGTGCACGTTGAATGGCCTTAACGAGAAAAAAAACATCTCTATTGAAAATTATGAAAAATATTATATAATTTTTATTTAATTCGATGTATTTAATCAGCTATTTATTTTTGATTAACGAAAAATAGTATTAGATCCCTCAAATTATGTAATCCAAATGTAAAAAAATATTTCCCGAAAATAAAGAAACTTTTCCCATATATCAGAACAAGAATTATTTTGCATAGTATTTTTAATTATGAGAATATTATTAAAATAGATAAAAATACAATTATGTCTAAATTATATCCATTTAATATTTATTTTAACTTTTTTTAAATGAGAGTGATATTTTATTAAAACAGAAAAAAATATAATTAGAGAGAATTTCCTCGATTTAAAAGCAAAATACAATCATTTATTTGAGAGTTCTCCAGATTCCATAGTTCTTTTAAACTCACAAGGAGTGATTATGGATTGCAATTCCGCGACAACAGAGATGTTTGGATATAAAAAAAGCGATTTGATTGGTATAAATTACCTAGCGATGAATGCATACTTTCAAGAATCAATACCTTTATTAAAGAAAAGAAAAGAAAAAATAGATAAAGGAAATTCTCTAAAACCATTAGAAATTCAACTTCTTAAAAAGAATGGTAATTTGATTTGGGTAAAAGTAAATTCTTCTTTACTTAAGTTAAATACTGGAACATATATACAATGTGTAATTCAAAACATTACAGATAAAAAGGAACAAGAACTAAAATTAAGAGAATCCAAAGAAAACCTAAAAATATTAGAACAAAAGGTAAAAAAAAGGACTAAGGAATTAAAAGAATCCGAAGAAAAATATAAAATTTTATTTAACAGTGGTGGTGATGCCGTTTTTGTTTGGAGAGTAACAAAAGATGGACGTCCTAGTAGATTTTTCGAAGTTAATGATATAGCTTGTCAGAGATATGGCTATACAAGAGAAGAATTTCTAAATTTAGCACCTGGGGATATTGATACACCTAAAAAATTTGGAATTGCTCCTAATTTTATGAAGAACCTTATTTCTGAAAAATATATTCTTTTTGAATTAGTAAATGTAACCAAAACTGGTAAAAAGCTACCTGTTGAGATAAATTCCCATTTATTTGAATTTGGTGGAGAACCCACAGTAATATCTGTTGTAAGAGACATTACCGAGCGCAAGAAGGCAGAACAAAAATTAAAAGAATCTGAAGAAAAATATCGTCTTATTTCGGAAAATGCGAATGATTTAATTCGGGTTTTTAATGATAAAATTGAAGTTGAATATATTAATGAATTTGCTCATTTAAAATTAATAGGTTATTCAAAAGAAGATTTAATTGGAAAATTTGGAAGAAAGCTTATTCATCCAGATGAGCTCGGGCAAGTAATCCGATTAATAAAGAAAGCACTTATAACTGGGGAATTTAGGCGTGAAGGAAGGATAAGACATAAAAATGGACAATGGATTTGGTTTGATATTAAAGGTATAACGTTTAGAGATGATGATGGAAATCGGAAATTGTTAATAATCTCAAGGGATATTACCGAACGTATAAAAATCGAGCTTAATTTAAAAAAATCTGAAGAAAAATATCGTGAAGCCTATAATCGTGTTAATTTTTACAAAGATTTATTTACTCACGACATGAATAACATTCTTCAAAATATATCATCTTCTGGAGAATTACTTTCCTTATACATAAAAAATCCTGAAAAATTCAAAGAAATGGATGAAATATTGAGAATTATGAAAAATCAAGTTAAAAGAGGTGCAAAATTAATTTTAAATGTACAAAAATTATCAAAACTGGAAGAAACACATATAAAAACCCAATTAACGGAAATTTTTAATGTTTTAAAAAATGCCCTAGAGAATGTAAAGAATGGTTTCAAAGAAAGAAAAATTAATATGGTAATGGATTCGACCATTAAACAGATCTACGTCCAAGCAAATGAATTATTGATAGATATTTTTGAAAATATCTTAATTAATTGTATAAGACATAATGATAATTCTATAGTGGAAATTTTAATTAGAGTTACAGAAATACAGAAAGAAAGAAATAATTTTCTTAAACTTGAGTTTATAGATAACGGGAGAGGAATACCAAATAATAGAAAAGAAGTTATTTTTCGAAGAACCACTGAGGAAGGAATAACGGGAAGAGGTATGGGATTAGGATTGTCCTTAGTTAAAAAAATCATAACAAGTTATAACGGAGAAATTTGGGTAGAGGATAGAATTCAGGGAGATTATTCAAAAGGAAGTAACTTTATTGTATTAATTCCAAAGGTTTCATAGAAGGAATTATGAAGGTTGTTTTAATCTAATATCGCTTTTCCATAGCTTAATTCCCTGAACCACGCTCCATAAAATTGTTAAATAGACAGTTAATTTTTGAAACATAGCATTAAAGAGAAAAACAAATGTATATAATATAAGAAATGTCGCTATAATAAATCCAATATAGCTGTAATAATTTGCATAATTTTTATTGAATAAGATTGCTACAGAAAAGATTATTATAGCTATACCATAAAACAAGAAGAAAAATTGCGTAGTTAAGATGTGGGGAGTATTAAGAACATCACTTGGGAATATTGCTAATAAGGAGAGATTAGGAGCAGCTACTATAATAAAAATAGTTCCAATAGTACTTAGATATTTTTCTATTTTGCTTTCTTTAAAGAGATCATTTAATCCAAGGCCAAAGGGTATTACAAGAATTGCTGCAGTTGTACATGTAATTACAAAGATTATATAGCATGGGATATTTGACAGACCTCTGGCTAAACCTCCTGGTTCATACGCTTCAACACAACCTAAATTGCTGAAAAAGTGTTCCCAGAATGTGTAGCCTCCAGGATAAATAAGCATTGCTATTATTGTTAGAATGATAAACTGTATTCCCGCAATTATTCCTAATAAACCAGCATATTTTCTTGGTAATTTCAAATCTAATCAACTGAGATGATTAATTGAGTATATAAGAAATGTGATTTATATTTAAACTTTTTTAATTCACTAGAAAATCTCAATCTTATTGAAAAATTTTGATAATAGTTATATATACGAGATAAAGACTAACTGAATAGGGGGAAAACCTATTCTTTTTGATAGTACCTATTTTTCTATATAGTATCTTTTATGGGAAAAGAATGATTGCTCAACTTGGAAAAAAAGAGCCTAGGATTTATTGCAAATATTATAAAAATTAGCGGCTTTATTAAGATGCGAAAATAGAATATTAAAAATTCCACTAAATATATTTGAATTTATTTAATTATTAAAAAGAATAAATGTATAAGTGTAAATAACTCCAATATCTATTAAAATAAAAATTAAAATGGAAAAAAGTGAAGTTTTCAAAAAATAATATCATTCCATGAATCAATAAAATATTTTTCAAATCCTAATTATACTATAATGAGTAATATGGCGAAAATCTCAATCATTTATAAGAATAAATTTTTATATAATAAATTGTCTTTATATTATTAAGAAAATTTCCTTTAGTTTTGATTAATGAAATAAATCTCGGAGATGTATTCAAATTTCTCTTGATACAAAAAGTTTTGACAAAATCCTTAGTAAAATAATTAAATCTGAAAGTGGGATTAAAAAAGTAATTCTAGTCGATAGAACGGGCTTAACAATTGCCAGTGTATCAAAATTCTCGTATTTCCCCACCGATGTTGACGGTATTGGTGCTATTGCAAGTGCAGTATTTTGTGCTTCTGAGGAACAGGGTAAGAACCTTGAATTAGGGCTTTTAGAAATTGTCACTTCCGAATTCGCTAATGGTAAAATATTTGCGAGCTCCTGTGGGCGCGGGGTTCTAACTTTAATATCGGATCCAGAAGTAAATCTTGGTCTAATTAGGCTAATTTTAAAACGTAGTGGGGAAGAGTTAAAAGAAGTACTAGATGAATTTTTAGCAGAGATGCCCTCTGAGATGGATTCCGGGTTGGATTTATCAGATTTGGATGAAATTACTCCAGAATAAGTCTTTTTCTATTTTTTCAATTTTTATCTTAAAATAGATATAAAAAAATTGAACTAATTAAAGAAGAATTTCTTCAAAAAACCTTTATTGATAAGGATAAGGAAAAAAAATTAAAAGAATTAAAAAAAGAATAGGTAAGTATTAAAAAGAATTAATCTTTTTTCTAATTTGGGATTTAAATCATTTAAAACTTTATTATGTTAATGGGAAATATAGTTTGTTAATTGGATGATTTTTCTCAATTGTTCTTAGTCCAAAAGTAATTCTTGAGTTCAAAGAAATCATTGCATCAATAATTGCTGCAGATGGAAAAATATGTTCTGCTTTTTTTAGAGCACCATAAATTATATAATCTGCACCCATAGCTTGTGCCAAGGCAACTCCAGCAGATTCACATGCACTTTTGAAATTTCCTTTAAATACATTATTTTTTATACACCACTTACCAATTACACCTACAGGTGCGGTTCCAGTAGGAAGTCCAAATTCTTCTTTTAACCTATAAATTCCTCTAGAGGCAAGTCCTATAGTTGGTATTTCAAATACATTTGTAAAAAGTAGTATATTTTTTAGGCCAGCTCTTAAAGATTTTTCTACCAATCCTTCCTTATCATCTTTTCCCTTCAATAATTTTAACATACCAATAATTCTTGAATTTGTCGGATTTAATGATTGTATTAGTGCAGATTTAATATTATATTTTTTAATAGCGTTAACTTCTTCTTCTAAAAACGTATAGTTAATTGAATTGTATATTATTCTATCAGTTAAACCTATTTCTTTTATATATTTTATTAGTTTTATTCTAAGCTCAGCAGATGTAGCATTTAATAAAAATGGATCGGAAGTTAAATTTGCAACAAAATCAATATATTTTCGAAAAGCAGCCTCAGAAGTACCAACTACATCTAACATGCATGGATTGCCGCTCTTATCGGAAAGCTCTTTTTGTAAAAAAATTAATTCTTCTGCTTTTTTTTTATCAAAAATCCCCTTATTTTCATCTGATACTATTTTATCTCCTTCATAAAATATACTACCGATTAAAACCGTGGGATATTTACCAATTTGTCCGCCAATTTTTATTCTGCCAATATCTATTGTTTGTTGTTCTTTCTTAAAATTTAACATAATTTCTTAAACGTTTAAAATAATTGAAAAATTGAAAATTACTTTTTAACTTATTATCTATATAATATGCGAATTAAATTTAATTTAATTATAATGTAATAATAACAAATAAAGGAGAATAAAAATCAAATTTTGGTAATTTGGAAAAAAGGCAAAAAAAAAATATATAATTTTTATTCAATAATTTAATTTAGAATAAATAGAAGGCATTTAATTTTAAAAAAAAATATATATAAATATGCATTATATTAGCCTATATTTTTAATAGCATTTCTTTCGATTTTTAAAATAGGCTCCACCATTTCCTTTAAAGTTTCTCGAGATTCCGAAAATAGAAAGAATAATTTATTTTTAATTGGAAATAATACAGAAATTATTTCAATTCTAAAATTATTTGGGTTTTTATGTTTATCATTATTAAAATCAACAATATCTTCGAAATAAGTGGAAAAAAATCTTGAGTTTTTTATTTCTTCAATATTTATTTTCAAATTAAATGAAGGATAAATATTTCCAAATATCTTAATTTCGTCTTCTTCAACCACAAATTTTTTTAAATCGGTATGATATAATGTCTCTTCTCTAAAGTGTCTTTTAAGTCTGTTAATAAAATATTTTAAGGTATTTTCGTCTTTTTCAATGTTATAATCAAAAATAAATACATGAAAGGCACTGATCTTTATATATTTCACTTTAGGAGATTGAAGTGAACAATCATAAACCGTGTAATTAAATATTGGTACTTTTTTTTTAACATAGTAAGATCTAACTTTCCAACCTTTCTCTAATAAAGGCTTAAAATAGGGCTGAATAAAAGAATCAAGCTCATCGTATGAATATTCTAATCCATTTTGATATATATTTTGAAAGAGTCTAAAATATTTGTGTTTAATCTTTTTTAATTCGTTAATTTCGCTTTCTTTTTTTAATATAAGATTAGAGAAATATGACTCTGGTTCTATTGCAATAAAAATAGTTGCCTTTTTTATTGTTTCAGATTTCTCACCCTTTTTTATATATCCATATTTAATCAACTTTCGCAGAATAGAATATATCGTCGTTCTTTCAATAGATAATCTGTGTATTAAATCCCTAACCATACATCCTTTTTGTCCCAATTTCATTAAAGTAAAATAAATTAGAGCCTCTTTGTAATTTAAACCTGAATTTTGAAATACTTCGATCAATTCCCTTTCTTTATTTTTTCTAGGCATCAATTTTAAATTCATTTTTTAAAATATAAAAGAGTGTTGAAATGTTATAAACATAAAAAAATTTAAATATAACTTTAATCTATTTCTAAAAGATATTTGAATTTAAAATATAAATAAAGTAAGTTGAAATTAGGTTATCAGAATTTATGATATTTTCCAAAAATCCTGATAAATTGAAAGAAATAATAGACCAATTAAAATGATGGGAGCAAACCATCCGTTCTTTTATTCATATAATTGAAAATTAGAATGTAGATCTAAAAAGGGAAGAATTTTATATGGCTGTTACAAATACTTTAAAAGAATTAGAAAATGCAATTCTTGAAGGTGAGGATGATTTAGCCCAAAGCTTGGCTCAAAAGGCCATCGAACAGAATATTCAACCTTTGAACATAGTGAATGAAGGTATTATACCGGGAATTGAAGAGGCAGGAGAATTATGGAAGAAAAACGAATATTTTCTGCCAGATGTTGTGATGAGTGCCGAAGCTTTCAAGATGGCAATGGAAATCATTGAACCTCATTTAACTGCTGGAGAATTCGGAGCAACGGGGAAAGTAGTAATTGGAACAGTGGCTGGTGATATGCACACCCTGGGTAAGATAATAGTGATAGTTATGTTACGAAGTGCTGGATTTGAGGTTATCGACGTAGGAGAGGACGTATCAATCGCAACCTTCATAGAAAAAGTTAAGGAGCTCAAACCTAACATTTTAGGGTTAGGTTGTTATATGACAACCACGATGTTGGATATGAAGGACATTATCAAAAAACTTCAAGAAAATGGTCTGCGCAACAGCGTTAAGGTGATGGTTGGTGGAGTTCCTACATCCCAGGAATTTTCAGATGAGATTGGAGCTGATGCTTGGGGCAAGGATGCAGTTGACGCTGCAGAAAAGGCTAAGAAATTGATGGAGGTTAGTTAAAATGGGGAAAGAAAAAACCAAAAAGGGTTCAGGAAGTAAGGGATTAGCGGGTGCCATATCTGGGGGTGAAAGACCTTGGATTCAAGTTTTGGCTCAAATGCATGACCATACAATGATATTAGCTGAAGTACCAGCCAAGAAATTCTATTATGATGCCAATGCGATTGTTGATGCTATGGCTGATGTTACTGGTTATTACGATTTCGATATGTTTAATCCTTTTGCCGATCTTTATAACTATGAGATAGAGGCAATGGGGGCGAAAATGATTTATGGTGAGAATTCAATGCCCACAATTGATTTTCGTGAGCCTCTTATCAAGAATCCTGAGGATTTAACTAAACTTAAAGCTAAAGAGGTGGATTGGCGTAATGATGGACGGTTACCCTATGTATTGGGATGTATCGAACTAAGCCTAGAGTATGGGTCAAATTTGGGGATGTTTTGCAGTCCTTTCAGCATGGCAGTGGGAATGCGTAGTTTCCCTGCATTGATTAAAGACATGAGGAAACGACCGCAATTTGCTCATGAATTATTTACTTTTATCACAGATGATGTGTTGCTACCCTATCTTAAGGTGCAAAATGAGGTTTGTGATATACTCATAGCTGTTGGTGCTGATGCATGGGCATGTGTTCCAAATCTCTCGGTTAAGGACATGAAGGAGTGGGTTGTACCTTACAACGAAAGATTATTGGAAAAGGCCAAGAAAATTGGTGTGATGGCTATGAACGTAAGTGGTGATTATTGCGAGGAACGCCTAGAAAAATTTGATGCTAACGTGCTTCATGGCTGTTTTGATGTTGAAATAGCAAGTCAAGGTGCTCCCTCTCTATTTCTGGGCATGGGACGCTGGCAAGATTATCCTTTGGAACCGGTCCTAGATTATTTAGCTAAATATCGGGAACAAGGCATAAATGCGTCTATTATTGCAACGTTAAATGCTCGGTTGATCCGAGATGGTCCAGTGGAGAAAATCATCAGTGCGGTTAAACGTATCATCGATGCTTTTGCCCGAGAACATAGTGTACAATTTCTCTTTGGTAATCTCCCAGCTGATGCTCCTTCTGATCATATTCATGCTGGCATTGCAGCCGTACATACATATGGTCGGTATCCCATAGCTGATAATCTTGATGATATTGAATTGAAGATACCAAAACGGGAATCATTCAAAGAGTGGAAGCAAAAAATATCTAAAAATCAATGAAAAATCAAATAAAATTGAAAAAAACTAATTAAATTTATATTAAATGTGATTTAAAATGTCGTTTCCAAAAAAAAAAGTAAGAAGAGGGCTTGCAGGATTATTGTGGATGCAAATTGAAGCGTTAAATTATATAGACGAGTTTAAAAAAGAGTTTAGTGATACAACTGTAAATATTTTGCTTAATCCTAAAGATCAAAGGTATGCCGCTTTATTAAAGATAGATAAGGGTAAAATAGATGCAGAAGCCGTTAAAAATGACAAGGAAACATTGAAAAGTTTGAAACCAGATGGTATATTTGAAGCACCTATGGAAATTTTTCTAGGTGTTTTTGGTGAAGGGTTATCTACAGGAACATTGATGAAAAATTGGATTACTCGGAAAATAAAATTACGTGGATTAGGAAAAATGATGGCATTGGGAAAAGTTTTTGAACTTTTAGGATAAAGCATCTACTAGAACTGTTTAAAGCGTTAATATTAAATTTCTTTTTTTTTTGAATAATCTATAACAAAATGAGTTTTTTAAAAACATACATTAATTTTAAATTTGCCAATTCATAAATTAAAAATCTTTAACTGTTTATGGATTCTAAATGCATTATTGAAATATTTGAGAAATTATTTGTGTTGCTTGATTAATGTTGTTAGTGGGATAGCTATTGCTAAGGACTGAATTAAAAAGCTCATGATCTTCAATACTGAAATATTTATATCCAAATTTATTCCATATTGCATCATTTTTAAGAGGAGTGATGATTGCAAGTTGATTTTGAAGTAAATTCATGAACAATAAATTTGCAATTTTATTTGGTGATGTTTTAGATACCGTTTTCAACAGTGCTTCATTATTATAATTTTCAAAAGATTCTTTAAATTGGAAACATAGCTTAGAGATGTCAATTGTGTTATCAGATAATAGTTTGGCGATTATTTTTGTGCCAATGTTTAATGGTATGTTATCTTGAGGGGGACCTTGACCTAATTGGATATTTGGTATAAGAGTAGATCTAACCATTACATTATTTTTCTCTATTTGAGGTAAATTATATTCTGGTAGAAGTTTAATAAGGTTTAATCCAAGAATATTTTCAGCATCATTTAAGGTTCCACCAGAATCAAAAAATTGTTTATTAATAATATAAATTATTAATTTTTCAGCGTGAACATCACCGAAATATGGATAATCAGAGCCATAAAGTAAAAATTCAGACCATTTTTTTCCTGTGCTTTTTTCTTTATTGTTTTTAATATACCAATTTCTAAAACTTGCAAAGAAATTTCCCGCTCCTGAACCATGAAGCATTGATAATTCTCCAATTGTATTTGGTTGTATTATTGCCTCATAAACTTCATAATCTTCAACATTTCCTTGCGCACAATGACCAATAATGACTTTAAAATGGGGCAATAATTCCGGATATGATTTTTGAATTAAATTTCGTGTGTTAGTAATAAGATCTCGAATATCTAGGATTGTCTGCCTTCCTCTAGTATCAAAAAGAGTAGGCATTGAATGCTTTGCAGCTTCGATTAAAACATTAATCGGTTTTTGAGTATTTACATGATCAATCCAGCCTTCAGAACGAGGATGCAATTTTAAACCTCTAAGACCTAAAACTTCATTACCATATTTAACTTCATTTACTGCTTTTTCTCCTTCCATAGGATCAACGCGACAATATCCAATCAATTTAAATGAAAAAGGAAAGCGCGTTGTGAATCTTGATATATTAATATTACTTGCACGATACAAGGCTTCTGGTCGTTTGTTTCTAAAAGTATCTTGAAAGGGAAAAACTACAGCTTGGTCAATAAATGAAGTATGGCTTGTTTTTTCATTTACATCTGAAAAATTTCCATTTAATGTTTGCAAATTTTCTAAAATCTTTTTAATAAAAGGTATAGGTGTAAAATCAAAAGTTAATTTTATTAATTCACCGTCCATTGTAGTTTGGAAAGATTTTTCTCCTGTTTTATTCCATTCTTCAATTAATTTGGCTTGTACTTTTGTCCAGAAATCAAAAGTTCCGGAACCAGGAGCAAGAGGATTCATCATTGTAGCTCCATCTACATCTTCGCCAAGATGGGAATGTGCATCTATAACAAATAAATTTTTTATGTATGTTCTTTTTGTGCTTTCAATTTTAACAGTTAACATTTTTAAAGATACCTATTAATTTTCATCTCATTTCTTTCGGAAGAAGTAAAGTACCAGTTAGAGGTTGATTTAGTGGGTCTTGACAATATTCAATTGTAAAATAAATTAAATCTTCAAGAACATCTGGAAATTGATCATTATCTATTTTATACTGAAAAAGACTTAATTGATATTCTGCTTCGGTTATTGGGGGTTCAGCATATGAAACATTTCCAAAAACTGATTGTAAGAGTGGCTTTAAAAAAGGAGAATATAAAAAACCCAATTCTTCCAATTCCGGTTTAAGATATATGAACATCCTTTGAACTGCTTGAAACATATAGCGATTAGGATTATTATCAGGTCCAAGATATGCTTCAGCAAATTCAGGGTCATATTCTACTAGTGTTTCTTTTGTTAGATTTATTGGTTTAAATAGGGCGATTAACCCTCTGTTAATTACGCTCGCACGATTAAAGGCAATTGTTTCAGAACCTGCATCTGGAACCCATTGTTTGTTTTGATACAATTTTCTAGCTTTATAGCATAGTGTTTGAACAAGTAATCCTAATCCAATTCTTCGACAAATTGAAATTTGTGCATCCATTGCTCTTATTTCAATAGTTCCCCAATCTGTAAATGGAAAAATATCTTGAAATCGTCCATCTTCTCTACTGGCTTTATTAACTACTTGCAAAAAATAATTAAGCCCATTTTCACCACCTTCACTAAGATAAGGCATAAAAAATTTGGGATCGTTATTGGACAACATAGTTAAATTATATTTTAATCTTAAAGAACGAACACAGTTAGGAGCAGTTATTCTATTATTGATTATTTTGATAACATCTGTAGGCCTATTATTAATAATGGGGGAATTAGTTGATAATGCAATAATATGAGGTATGAAATTTCTTATCATACAATAAGCTTGCATTTTTTCTAATTCGGAACTAAAATCACCTAAATGATGATGATCTGCTTGCGATAAACCTCTTTGATACTCTTTTGATGTAGGATTTATTGCAGAAGCTACTATATGCAAATCTCTGGGAAGTGTTTTTTTTGCCAATAAAAATAATGTTGAGGACCAGTAAGCTAATTCTTCGACGTATTCACAGGGGGGAGTGACTAATTCCAAAATATAAGTAATGGCAGTGACATTTCCATCTCTTCCAAAACTATCAATATTTAATTCGGTTCCTTGAAGATTATATGAAATATTCATTACATACCCTTTTTCGATATCCTCCTTTCCAAAGGGAGCTTGCATGATTTTCCCTCGAATATAATCAGGCATTGGTAAAAAATCCTCTCGTCCCTCATAGATAATCTCATTTATTATTTTTATAGATTCTTTAACAATTTCTTTCATTCTAAAAACCATTTCATCACCAGGAGGATAATTCCCATCATCATCACAGATTATAAGCTCCATCTCTATCCCATGCGTAAAAGGGAGTGGCGTCCAATTACTTATATCTGCAAGCATTTCACCCCATGAGGTCTCTGGAAGAATAATTTCTTGATAATCCGTTCCAACAGATAATTTGTCTTTTTTTTCAACTTTAGAGCCCAATGTTGCGTGTCTAACTTCAGAAATAGTTCTGGGTTCAATAGACTTTTTTCCTTTTTTAAAATCTGAGAAAGATGCCACATTGGCTTGAAATAGCGGATTTGAGTCAGAAACATCTCTTTTTTCTGCCCCTCCACTAAGAGCTGAAAATAATCCAGCACTTGAGGGTTCTTCATCTTCTTTCTTTTTCTTTTTCTCTTTTTTCCCTTTTGTCATTTTTTTATTACACTTTTAAAGCAATGCCTTAAGAAAGTCCTTAAATAAAATATAATTGTTTAATATTTCATAAGATAATACTAAATTGATAACTTTAAAATTGCTGTTAGTAAATATGGATTTTAAAATTTCTGGGATATCCCCACCTTTAAAAACTCCATTATCGAGAATAAAACTTATTTTATTTCCCAATTTACTGACTATTTTTGATTGAATCGAATTATTTATAGCGGCATCAGACTCCATAATAATTGTAGGTGCATTTAAATACGGAATGAAATCCAAATTGAAAACATAAATGTCATTATTCATTTGTGAAAAATTTGATTTGAAAAAATGTTTAATTGTTTTTTTTATTATGATAGAATCACTTTCATTATGCTTTCCTTTTACGGGTAATGTGTAATATGCAAATGAATCACTGTTTTCTTTCCTTAATTCATTATAAATCCTATCAAAAAAGGGAAATGTATGAAATGAATACCCAAATAGACAAAATACTAATATTTTAAAATTAAAATTTTTAGATAATATATTTTCACTTATATTACCATCCATATTTGCAAAATTTGATAACCCTTCAAAAACAGTTGAAAAATATGTATTTATCAAGAAATATTGATTAATTACAATGAAGGAATCAATTCTTGTGCGTGTTTCATCAACCATTTTATAGATTATATCAAATAGGTCCTCTTTGATTCTTTTTCTCAATTTTTTTTCTTTAAGTGATTTTATGTAAGCATCAGCAGCTTTTGGAGTATCCAATTCAGCAAGAGCATGAATAGAATTTATAAATAGATGAAAATTAAAATTATTAAACTTATTTTCTGCTAAATTAACGGATTTTTCGGAAAGAAGTATTTTTAAAACGGTTTGTATAAGTTCTAATACTTTTAATTTGTTATTTTGAGCCAATAATGAAGAACAAATTTCAAATAAAACTAATATCCTTAAAGTTAAATCTTCAATAAGATTTGATATTTTTATAGCTAATAAAGGTTCTCCCTTTACGCATTTGAATAATATTTCTGATAAGACTGTTTCTTTTAATTTAGAGTCATCAATTAGTAATGCAATTTGACTTGCTTGTTCAGCATCAGTTGAAATTATATCTATTGCAATATTTTTAAGCAAATTATCTTTTTTTTTCTTATCAGGAATCACACCAGCATAATCAACGGCTTCTTTAACATTAATAGATGCATATGCTCTAACCAAATCAGAGTATAAATTCCATCGCTCATTAACATCTGATAATCTTTCAATTATTTTAAATGATTTTACAAGTTCCTTTTTCGTAAAGTAAGCTTTTGCTATTTTTTTTATTAGGATTTTTTTTTGTTCAGGAGGACAAAATGGAGTTTGTCGTTCTTCACCATATTCTGATGCAACTGGGGATTCATCGGGTAGATCCAATTTATTAAGAGCTTCTTGAATTTCAATATCGCTCATATTTTCTACGAACTCATCTTTAAAAAAAAGATCTTCCATGTCTGATGAAGTAATGTATTCTTTACCAAAAATCTCATTAATTTTACTTATTGACACAATCTCTCTTATTTTTTTAACTTTAACTGTGTATTGAACAGTTTTCATATGAGTTATATTAAATGTAATTTTTCCTTGTCCATCAATTTTAGGACGTAAATTTATTTTAAACTGCTTAGTTTCATTCTCTTTAAATTGTATTCCTTTAATTAATTCTTCGGATTGTATAATTTCTAAATTCTCTCCTCTAATAATTAATTTATAAAGTTCTGAATTTGCAGAATTATTTGTAATTTGAAAATTCAACTGAAAATCTTGATTAGGAATTAAAATTTTCTGAGGAAAATTTATAAAATCCAATCTTGCTATATTTTGAGATTGTGACATATTAACCTTTTAATCCTTAACGCTTTATAATAATAAATTCCTTTTCATTTAAGTTTTTAACTTTTATTTTTAATAAATACTTTTTTTGGATTACAATTTTGCAACATTTTTGAGATTATAATAATAATATTCAAGATTAAATTTTATTTTTTGGTAATTAGCAATTTTTTTATAATTTAAAAGTGTAACCTTCTTTTACAGGAACTACTTTATCAAAATTGTCAATAAATCAACTAGGATTATCTGTATGGACAGGAATTATAATATATGGATTAATTGTTTCTATTGCTAAATTAATATCCTTTTTTGATGCATGTCCAATAGTATCAGTATGTTTTTAAATAATTATTTACTTTTGTGTAATTGCTTCATTTTTTTCAAGGTATTATTAATAACATCATCAATGGATTTTCGTTTATTAAGATCATTGGTATTAAGTATTTCTTTGGTTAAATTCGCTATATTTTTTAATTCTTCATTACTAAATATAGGAATTTTTATGTTTGACATAATTCTCTGAGTAAACGCAATTCTATAACCTCTTTTAGCGCCGTGAGATAAATAATACTGTCGAAAAAAAACACTGTTCAAATATCCTAATAAAAAGTATGGATCTATATTAAAAGGAATAATCACTAACACATCACCTGAAGGATAAGCTTTCATATCACTTATACTAAATCTATTAACTTTGCTTCGATCCAATGTTGGGATAAAAATTTTGGGTAATTCCATATATTTATCTAAAGTTTTTTTATTTCTCAGGGCTTGCCAATGAAACCATTTTTTATGATTCGGCATATATCTAGTGGACATTTGCTCTTTAAATTCAACCATCTTTTTATAGATATTTGGATAATTTTTACTTAGATATATTTCATCCTTTATTTTTTCATCCATCAGAATATATTTCTCAAAACCTTCGACCCTAAAACCTTTACAATTCATAGCTTTAATAAAATTAAAAATTAAGTTCTTTTCTCTTTCATTATAATATTTATCTTCATTTACTTTAATCTTAAACGCCTTATCAAAACCAGAAACTAATCCAACTCCAACAAAGGCAAGATCTTTTAATTTCTTATATTCTGGAATATCAATTGAAGGATATGATGACCAAATTTCTCTATAATTACTAAAATTTTGTTTAGTATAAAAGAAAAAAAGTTCATTCTCCTTTTTTTCTTTGAGAGATTCAATAAATTTCTTATAAATATTTTCTGGTCTTGCTTTCCTATGTTTTATTCGAAATACTTCAATGTTTTTATAACTTCTATTTTCTGTTTTAACAAATTTAAAGATAATAGTTTCGGGGTGTTCCCCCTCAAATAGTCTAACTTCGTCAAGATCAATTAAAATTTCAAAATAGCCATTTTCTAAAATTTTTTTCCTTACAATTTCTGCATGAGTATTATAAAAGAATTGATAAGGAACTATATAGATTAATTCTCCATTTTCTCTGAGTAATTCAATTGATTTAATAATAAAAGCATAATATATATCAGATTCTCCAGTTTTCGTTAAAGAAAAAACTTCTTTTTGAATTTTCTTTGGTAATGAATTATAATGTGAATAAGGGGGATTTCCAATAATCACATTATACTTTTTAGGACTTTTCCAAATTAAAAAATCATCATTATATAACTCAATCTCCTTAAAAGATGACTTAAGATAATCACATAAACCCGGATCTATTTCAATTCCATCAATGTTAGTAAAACCAGATGATATTAAACTCTTTAAAAAAATGCCTTTACCACAACCACTATCCAAAATATGACAATTTTTGGGTTGATTGATTAATTTTACCATTAATTGAGATATTTCAGGAGGAGTTTCAACAAAAGAAATAAACTGATTGACGTTAGATATAGATTTCTTTTTTGACATATTCCTCCTCTAATTATATATTATAAAAAGAGAATTATAAGAAATTCATTTTGAAATTATTACCTTAATATTAGCTAATACATGGGGTTCTAATATAATTTCTAATTGATTTGTGTCGATTTGAAAAATGTTTGCTTTTATTCCATTAGTTGGTTTCTCTTCTAAAAGATTTAGAATTTCAATATTTTTAATATTATTATAAAAACTAAGTTTTGCCTTTTCAGTATTGTTTGATATATTTATAAGTCGAACTATTAAATAATCTCCACTTTCAGCCTTTTTTAAGGCAGATAACTGCACATTGGGGTTGTCAATTTTTAGAAAGCTAAAGCTTAATGGAAGATTTTTTGGTTTATGTTGTAATTCCAATTTTAAAAAAGTCATTCCTAAGAAAAGGATTTTATTTAATGCATGATACATTGAATTTACACTTGAAGGAAGAAATGAAATTAAGGGACAATTGAATTCTTTACCATAAATGTGTATTCTTGAATTTAACCAATCACCTAAACCTTCTTGGATTACCAGTGAAAATTCAAAAGTATGGTCTCCTAAACACTGTGCTTCAGGTGTTTTTAAATCGGGACCTGCATTTGATCTTCGAGTAGCTAAATCTGCCCTTGATAACCACTCAACACACCTTAGTAATGTTATTGCAAAAGTTATTGTTCCATCTTCATTCTGTATTGCCTCATATTCAGGTAAACCCTTGTTTAAAACAGCTATACATGTCCTATTATCATTAACAGCAACAAAATCTTTTTCATGATTGGTTCCAAGTGCTTTTTGGGCCCATCTTTTATCATTAGGTAACTCCACATTTCTTGGAACTACATAAAAATGTCCATCTGCATGAACTACCTTACTCTTAATGCCTGTGGGAAAGAGAACTCGTAATCGATGATCTTTGCTATCATTATTATATTCTACCTTGAAATCAATTCTCTTTATATCTTCATATAGAGTAATATATAGAGACAATTGATTGTTAATTAATTCCTTGGCTCGTTCAGAACGATCTTTAGATAATGATACTGGAAGATTGAAAGTGTATTCAATTTTACCAGTTATTTGGGTAGGTCCTTTCACAACAAGATTATATTTCCAATCTTTAAAACTAGTTGATAATATTCGTCTATTTCCTGTACCACTTTTGGGCCATGAATAATCATACTCATCGCCCCAATCTCCAACATCTTCGAATACACATAAATTTTTATATTTTTTGCCATTTTGTTTATCTAATACATTTAATGCTCCATCTTCGTTAATTATGATTTTAAAATATGTGTTTTCTAATGTGTTCTTTTCTGCTTTTAAGATTAAATTTTTTTGATTGCTGGGATCTTTTTGACTTTCTCCCATAATAAAATAATAGACTCTATAACCTAATGCCGGGACATCTGCTAAAAATGTGAAGCGATAAGTGCTATTATGTTCTTCTGTGTATCTTGGTTGTTCTTCAATCAAAAAGTTCTGTGTCGGAATTTCCTTTCCGTCATTATCAATTAATCTCACAGGATTTGGATATTGTTCTGACTTTTCCTTTATAGGAATTATTAAATCAAAAAATGCAATATCCTTTCGATCCCATGGGAGAGGATTAAGAACAAATAGAGCAATTTTTTTATCCCCAGTTTTGTCCAAATTTACTTGTTTAACAATTTCTAAAAATGAGTCCTTTAAAATTTCATTTGCAATTTGATCCGCCCATTGAAATCTTGTTTTCATTTCTTGATGGACTTCATCAATACTACACCCACAAATACTATCATGTGGATGATTTTTTATCAACCATTTCCATCCTGTCCATAAATAATCCTTTGGATATTCAAAAGAACAGGTATTATCTAACGCCCAAGCCATTGTAGAGAATGGTTCTGCGTAATTTTCATATAAATGTTCAATTTTAGTATTTTGTTGCTTTATCCACATTCTGGCTGAAAATACACCAGATAATAAATAAAAATATCTCCCCCATCTCAATTCTCCTTGATATGTATTCAATTTAGGATTGAATTTTAAGACTTCATTAATATAATATTCGAAATCTTGTTGGACTAAAACCTTATCTTTACCATATTCTTCATTCCACTGTTTCACAATTATAGAGATTTCAGGTTGAGCATTCAAATGGTCTGAACCATTATTCAATAAAACTACATCAGATGTAATATATTTTTCCAAATTCTTAACTCGCCTTCTTATTTGTCTTAAAGCGCTTTTGTACTTTCCTTTATGTATATTTGTATTAATATTTGCAATTGAACCATACCCCATTATTAAATGTATCGCTAAAATTGAGGCTGCATTACCCGGAGCTTGCCAATTAAATTCCATATTAAGGTTGTTTTCTTCAAATTCATTACCAAATCCTCTCATAAATAAAAAGGATGGCAATTCAAAACCGCTTAAAATTTGTGGAAGCTGTGCAATGTGTCCAAATGGGTCTGGAATATATCCTGCTTTCATTATTCTTCCGAAAGATCTGGCAATTTTATGCCCTAACATTAAATTTCTTATCATTGATTCACCACTGATAAGAAACTCATCCGGCAAAATGAAAAAAGGTCCAATCGAAAGGCGACCTTCTTTTACATATTTTTCTATTTCTTCTCTCTTTTGGGGTTTTACTTCTAAATAATCTAATACTGGGATCGTTTGTCCATCTAATGTAAAATTAGAATAATTTTTATCCTTCCTGAAAATTTCTAATAATCTATCCATAAGCTGGACAAGTCTTGCTCTATACTCTTGAAAGGGTAAGTACCATTCCCTATCCCAATGAGTTTCTGGTGTAATTACAATCTTATTAGCATTCATAAAAAAATCCGTAAGTCGATTATATTCTATATTAAAGATAATGTTGGGATTGTTAATTAAGTTTTAAAAAAAGAATTATTTAATAAAATCCAAAGCTAGGCCAGCCTTTCATCAATTACTTATAAATTTTTTAGTTAATTGAATCATTAATTGGATTTTTTATAAACTTGAGAACCTTAGCACTCTTCTGTAGTGGTCTCATTCATTTTTAAAAATTTTCCATCTTGAATTTGTCTTGCTCCCGAATTTATCGATTTTAATACCTGCGGAATTAATGAATTAGCTCTTTCTTTGCCTTCTTTTAGATTTGACAATAGTTCTTCCTTGCTTAATCCACCAGAGATAATAATAGGAATTTGTAGCAATTCTCCCTCATTTAATGTTCCAAAGTTCCATGCAAGTGCAGAAGTTATTTCACCAGGTTTACCTTCAATGATATTATTTAATGGAATTGATTTTACTCGCGATAACATTTTATTAGAATTTGAAATTTCAAAACTACTAGGTTGTATAACAGAACAGAAACCAGCATAAGTATTGGTATCATCATATTGGTAAATGATTCCATCTTCTTCATCGAATACGCCTAAATCATTATCAAATCCATCTAATCCATTGATATCAAAATCAAGAAACATATAGAAAGACACATCTTCCAATTTGAATGGAGCAATATTTTTAAACGTGAAAAAAGCGATATTATAAGGTTGTTTAAATTGAAATACATCAATATATTTTCTAATATAGATGGGTTTAGAAAGATCTAAATTATTCTTTGCTCCATTTATATCATGTATATTCTTTTTCAAGTATTCATTGAGATCTAGATCTATTGTAACTCGATCAATTGACCCCCCCGTTTTAGTGTTTAGTAACTTATAAATTGGAGTTGGCTCGACGTTTTTCAAAAGTACTGAGGCCTCAGTTCCTTTAAGATCAGATCTTCTAAATCTGAACCAAGGACCTGAAAATTCTTCCTTCCCAAGATAAAACAGATGTCTCCCCTTATATGAAATTTCTCTAATAGAAAATCCGAATAAATATCCACGGTTATCTCAAGTTATGCAAATGTTATTAAAAAGAACTTTCAGCACTCTCTTTAATCCACCTCCATTTTTTTTAAAATGATGTTTACATAAGTAATTAATATTGAAAATATTAAAAATATTCATTTATTATAAAAAAATTAAAAACGCTCCAGAATGCGATAAGCAATATAATTGAAAGCATCAGAAACATTTTCTCCAGTTCTTGCACTTGTTTCAATAAAATGAAAGCCATACTCTTCAGCTTTTCTTTTCATGTCTTCACTCGTTACTTCAATATTTTCGATTCGATCTGATTTATTACCAAGGAGTACTATAGGAATGTTTTTAATGTCAGGAATTGAGTTTTTTATATCTTTATACCATTTATTTATACCATCCAAGGTTGACCTTCTTGTACGGTCAAGAACAATAAAAACAGTGTTAGTCCCATGATAGAATCTACTTCTATAAGGCGCCATCTGAGTAATTTGACCTCCAATATCCCAAATAATAAAATTTATCGTACAGTTTTCACTTAAATTTACTGATTTCTTCGATATATCAACACCAATAGTAGAGATATAACTTTCTAAAAACTTATTTTCCACATATCGTCTTATCAAACTAGTTTTTCCAACTTGAAAGTCACCAGTAACAATAAGTTTCGATGTAAATTCCCCTTTTGGTAAAATCCCTTCTTTCATGTTCCCCATTACTTTTACAATTTCTGGAATTTCTGGTGAAATATTTTCTTCACCCTTAAGTATCCTTTTAACTTTTTCAGCAATATGGAGCGAATATACTTTCAATTTAATATCAGGAATATCCTTAAATGAAATACTGGTTAAGATTGCATCGGTTCCAGCACCACAATATGCGAATTTTTTATCTTCTGTTGATGTAATATTAAAAAATCCTGCTTTGGATCCAAACTCCTTTTTGATTCTTTCAAAATAAGAATCAATTAAACCTGTCGTTGCACCAATTACAGTATCATCTTCCTCTGTATTCTTCATCTCAGAAGCAATGATGAACCCATTTTGATCAACCACTGCAACGGCAATGAGATTAAGATCCGCTCGGTAATTTTTAAGTATTGTTTGTAATTTATTAATATCCATGCTAAATTTCTTTATTTAAAATTTTTTTTAAAAATCAAGAAAATAATATTTTTAGCCATTTTATTTATTTGTATTTTTTTTTTTATAATTTTTTTCTATTTTTTTTATTATCTTATCAATAATAACGCAAAATTATAATGCTAAAAATTTCAAATAAGTTATGTTTTTGTAGAAGTTTAGGTTTAGATTACGTTTATTAAAATGTTTATAATATATAATGATTAATAGATTTAGATTATCGAATTAGAACATTTTATTTCTCTTTTTTTAAAAAATAAGTATATTCTATAACATATTTTTTGATTTCTATCATTAATTTTTATAATATATTTGTTTTTTATAATAATTTAAAATTTCCATCAAAATAATTAAAAAAGTAAAAATTAGAAACTATTTGTTAAAAAGAATGTATGATTTCAGTAATTTCCATAAATTTGTATAAGGAGTTCCTTAATAATTAAGAAAAGTATATATATAATTAGACAAGACTATTAAATAGAAGCATCTAAAATAATGAAAATATAAAAATTAAGAAAATGTAAAAGATTTTTTATCAGAAATAATAAAACTCTTTAATACTAAAAGAGATTTAAAAAAAATATGCAATAATTGTACTTGTGAATTTCCTAAATATTATTTAATTAAAAATTAATTGAATTAAGTTTGATGGGTATGTTAAAAGTAGATTTTGAATTTCGTAAAGAGATTGTAAAAGAAGAGTTCTCTTTAAATTATTGTTATCAATGTGGATCATGCTCAAGTGCGTGTCCTGTTGCTTTAGCTACTGAAGGTGAATATAATCCTCGAAAAATTATTGAAGAATCATTATTAGGCTTGAAAGAATTATTAATAAAAGATCAAAAGCCAAATATATGGTTATGCAGTACATGCCAGATGTGTGTAGAGGAATGTCCTCAAAACGTATTTTTAACAGAAATATTTGATAAACTAAAAAATAAAATTGTCCAAACAGGAAATTATCCAGAAGCTTATAATGCTCAAGGAAATGCAGTTTTAGAATATGGCTTAGCAATTCCTTTGACATCATCTATTTTAAGACGAAGAGAGCAATTAGGACTTCCAAATGTTGAATCTGCAAACATAGAAGAAATAAAAAAATTATTAACAGCAACTAATTTTGAAAGTAAAATAAATGCTAATGGATATTCAAAAATACAAATAGATGAGAAGTGATAGAAATGACTTATAAGTATTTTTTTGGTTGTGTAATTCCAGGAAGGCTCCCCTTTTTGGAAGCTTCAGCTCGAAAAACTTTTAAAAAGCTTGGTATTGACGTATCTGATCAAACTCAATATTCATGTTGTCCCGATCCAACAGGAGTTGCTGCTTTAGATCATAAAAGTTGGCTAGCTTTAGGAGCTAGAAATCTAACCCTTTATGAAAAAGATAATTGTGATGTATTGAGTATGTGCTCTGGTTGTACTGAAACGCTTAGAGGAGTACAGCACTTATTAAATCAAGATTCAAAAGAGAAAGAAGAAATCAATTCAATTTTAGAGAAAATCGGAAAAAAATACCAAGGAAATTCGGACATAAAGCATTTTGCTCAAGTATTATATGAAAATATTGATAAAATTAAGGAAAAAGTAGAAAAACCATTAAATGAACTGAAGGTTGCATCTCATCCAGGATGCCATTATCTTCGTCCATCCGAGATTATCCAATGGGATGACCCAATAGAGCCAATTACATTAGATGAAATAGTGAAAGCACTTGGAGCGGAGTCAATAAATTACGATTTGAAGAAAGATTGTTGCGGAAATCCATTAGAGAAGAGTGATAAAAGATTATCCTTAATACTCTTAAAAAATAAGCTTGAAAGTATAAAAAAATCTGGAGCAGAATGTATTGTTGTAGTCTGTCCTGCATGTTATCAACAATTTGACTTCAATCAGAGAGAGGTTAATAAAGAATTTAATACAGATTATAACTTTCCAATATTCTATTTAACAGAATTGGTTGCTCTAGCTTTTGGCATTAAACCTGATGAAATTGGCTTAAAGTTTCATAGAGTAAAAGTTAATGAAGTACTCAAAAAGTTAAATTTTTTCGAATAAATCCAGTTAAGATTAATATTTTTTAAGGTATTAAAAGATGGGAGAAAATCTAAATAGTGTATTAGTAATAGGTGGGGGAATAGCTGGAATTCAATCTTCGTTAGATTTAGCAAATAGAGGTCTAAAAGTTGAATTGGTCGAAAAAAAACCGTGTATTGGTGGTAGAATGGCCCAACTTGATAAAACTTTCCCCACAAATGATTGCTCGATGTGTATTTTAGCTCCAAAACTTGCTGAATGTTTTAGACACCCCAATATTACATTACATACATTGTCAGAAATCATAGATGTTTCTGGAGAAATAGGAAATTTTAATGTAAAGGTACTAAAACACCCGCGTTATATAAAAGAAGACGTATGTATCAATTGTGGTATATGTGTAGAAAAATGTCCAATGAGAGTAGATGATGAATTTGATGTTTATTTAAGAAAAAGAAGAGCAATCTATATATATTACCTTCAAGGAGTACCTTCGATAATGGCTATTGATCCCGAAAAATGTCTTTATTTAACCAAAGAAGCATGTAGAATTTGTGAAAAAGTATGTGAACGAGAAGCAATTGATTTTGAACAAAAGGATAATGAAATCGATCTTAAAGTAAGTTCGATTATCGTTGCTACTGGATATGACCAATTTGATCCAAGTGTAATACCAACTCTGGGTTATCATCGAATACAAAATATCGTTACTGGTTTAGAATTTGAAAGATTAATATGTGCTTCTGGACCTTTTCAAGGTCATTTAACAAGACTCTCAGATCACAATGTAGTTAAAAAATTAGCATTTATAAATTGTGTTGGTTCAAGAGATATTAAACACAATCCATATTGCTCTTCTGTTTGTTGTATGTATACAACTAAAGAAGCAATGGTTGCTTATGAACATGATAATGAGATTCAATCGTTTGTTTTTTATATTGACTTAAGAGCAGGAGGGAAAGGTTTTCAAAAATATTTAAAAAGAGGGGAAGAAGATTATGGTATTAATTATATTAAGGGAAAGGTTGCTAACATTATAGAAGATGAAAATAAAAATCCAATTATTATTTATGAAGATATAAACGACTTAAAAGTCAAAAAATTAGCTGTGGATTTTGTAGTTTTAGCAACAACTATGATTCCCAAAGAAGATGCACCGCAATTAGCAAAAATTTTGGAAATTGAACTTGATCAATATAACTTTTTTAAAGGAGATCCTTATTCCCCATTAGAATCTTCAAGAGAGGGAATATATCTCTGTGGTGCTTGCCGAGGGCCTATGGATATCCCAAATTCAGTAATAGATGCAAGCGGTGCTGCTGGAATAGCAGCTGAAGCTGCTGTAAGGAGGTAATATAGATGGAAGAAGAGATTAGAGTTGGAGTATTTATATGCCATTGTGGCACAAATATTGGCGGATTTTTAGATATTTCTGCCTTAGTAGAGTATACAGATACATTATCAAATGTTGTCTTTACTCAAGAAAATATGTACACCTGTTCAGAAGTTGGATTAACTCAAATTAAAGAAAATATTAAAGAACATAATTTAAATCGTGTAGTTGTAGCTTCTTGTACACCTCGAACCCACGAACCACTATTTAGAGAAACATGTCGAGAAGCTGGATTAAATCCTTATCTTTTTGAAATGGCTAATATACGAGATCAATGTTCCTGGGTTCATATGAAAGAAACAGAAGAAGCAACAGAAAAGGCAAAGGATCTCATTAAGATGGCTGTAGCCAAAGCATCACGATTACGCCCACTTGAAAATTATCAAGTAGAAATAAACCAAAGTGGTTTAATCATTGGAGGAGGAATCGCAGGTATGACAGCTGCGTTAAATCTTGCAAATCAAGGATTTAAAGTTATTTTAATTGAAAAAGAGCCAGAATTAGGGGGACTGGTTAGATTTCTAAATAAGATATATCCAACTCACGAAAATGCTTCAAAGATACTAGAAATTAGAGAATTAATTAAAAGTCATTCAAAAATAAAGATTATTACCTCTGCTGTCCCAATCAAAGTTGATGGTTTTATTGGAAATTATACTGTTTCAATAAAAAAGAGAAATGAAATTTATGATATAAACACAGGTATTATTATTGTTGCAACTGGAGCACAACCGTTAAAACCTATAGGATTATTTATGTATAATGGAACATCAATTATTAATCAATTAGAATTAGAACAGCGCTTAAAAGAGGGAAAAGTTAATGCTCAGAACATTATAATGATACAATGTGTGGGGTCGAGAATCGAGGAAAGAAAGTATTGTTCGAATATTTGTTGCATGATCGCTATAAAAAATGCAATGCTGATTAAAGAACTTAACCCAGACGTGAATTTAATTATTTTATTCCGCGACATTCAAACTCAAGGAGTTATATATGAAGCATATTATAGAAAAGCGAGAGAACAAGGCATAGTATTCATTAAGTATAATCCTGAAAAACCCCCAGTTGTTAAAAAACATACCATTGAAGTTTATAACGAATATTTAAATCAGAATATGAATATTCCTTATGATCTTGTGGTCTTATCAACTCCATTGATTGCAAATGAAGATGCAGAAGAACTTGCTAAAATGTTAAAAGTTCCATTGGATGAAAATCATTTCTTTTTAGAAGCTCATGTAAAATTACGTCCTGTAGATTTTGCAACAGATGGGATATTCGTGTGTGGTTCTGCACACTGGCCAGTAGATATACCAGAAAGCATTATCCAAGGTTATGCTGCAGCATCCCGGGCTAGTACAATTTTATCAAAAGATATATTAGAAGTAGAAGGTGCAATTGCTAAGGTTAATAAGGAATTGTGTGTGGGTTGCGGAATTTGTATAAAAATTTGTCCTTATAATGCAATAACAAAAGATGAAGAGGGATTAGCGGAGATTATGGAAGCTGTTTGCAAAGGATGTGGGTTATGTGGAGCCACATGCCCTGAAAAAGCAATTACAAACCTTCATTTTACTACTGAACAAATAATATCTCAAATTTTTGCGTGTGGAGGGAGATAATAAATGAGTTTTAAACCAAAAATTTTAGGATTTTTATGTAATTGGTGTTCTTATGCAGGGGCTGACCTTGCTGGTGTGAGTAGGATTCAATATCCTCCCAATATTAGAGTTGTAAGAGTTATGTGTAGTGGAAGAGTGGATCCACTATTTGTCTTTGATGGATTACTAGCGGGGTTAGATGGTGTAATTATAATGGGTTGCCACCCGGGAGATTGTCACTATATTGATGGAAATTATGAAGAGAAAAATAAAACTGATTTGTTAATTAAAGCGTTAGAAAAAATAAGTCTCGCGGATAGATTCCGACTCGAATGGGTTTCTGCTTCTGAGGGTGTAAGATATGCTCAAATAGTTTCCGAATTTACAGAACAAATTAAGAATGTAGGTCCTTCTCCACTTAGCGGCGATAACCCCAACTCGAAATTAAAGGAAGACGTTGAAGCCATGAAAAGAGCCTTTGGAGACATTAGATTGCGTACCTTAGTAGGCGTGGAAAGAAGAGTTACCGAGTCAGGCAATGAATATAATTTAAAGATACCACTTGAGAGGTACGAGGGAGAATTAAAAGACGCCCTTCAATCCGAATTTATAAGAAATAAAATCATGATTAAACTTGAACAAGAACCACTTTCCGTTAAGGATTTATCGAAATTATTAGAAATTGAACCCAGCGAAATTTTACAACATATTGTTACTCTAAAAGCAAAGAATCTCGTAGATTTTGATAGAATCGATGAGATTACGCCGTATTATAGTGCATTATAGGAGGTAAAATAAATGAATAAAGTTGGAGCTGTATTGGTTGTAGGAGCGGGTATCGGAGGGAGCCAAGCTTCCTTAGATTTAGCAGAATCGGGGTATAAAGTATATTTAGTCGAATCCTCGATGAGTATAGGTGGAGTCATGGCACAATTAGATAAAACTTTTCCAACTAATGATTGCGCTATGTGTATAGTTTCTCCAAAATTAGTTGAAACTGGAAGGCATAACAACATAAAGTTGATTATTAACACAGAAATTAAAGAATTTAAAGGAGAACCTGGGAATTTTAAAGTAAAATTATTAAAAAAAGCCTTATATATAAATCAAGATAAGTGTACAGGATGTGGAGTGTGCGCTTCAAGATGCCCTATTGAGGCAATTGATACTTTTAACGAAGGGTTATCGATATGTAAAGCCACTTCGGTAAAATATCCACAAGCTGTACCTTTGGTTTTTTCTATTAATTTAGAAAAATGCATAGGTTGTGGTGTCTGCGAAGGCGTTTGTAAAGCTGGAGCTGTAGAATACGATCAAGAAGATACTGAAATTGAGATTAATGTTGGGGCTGTTATTTTAGCGCCAGGATTTGACGAGTTTGAACCAGAATCTATTAAGGAGTACGGATATGGTAAATATAAGAACGTAGTAACAAGTATCGAATTTGAACGTATTTTAAGTGCTAGCGGTCCATTTGGGGGAAAAATACTTCGGTTATCTGATGGGGATATCCCAAAAAAAATAGCGTTTTTGCAATGTGTGGGTTCAAGAGATATGAAAAGAGGTAAACCATATTGCTCCTCAGTGTGTTGTATGTATACTGCAAAAGAAGCTGTAATCGCGAATGAGCACTTTAAAATAATCAATCCAACAATATTTTACATGGATATTAGAGCTTATGGTAAAGATTTTGATAAATATATCGAAAGGGCTAAGGAAGAATATGGTGTAAGGTACGTTAAAAATAGAATTGCTTCAATTAACGAAGATCCTGAAACAAAAAATTTGTTAATTAATTATGAAACTGATGATGGTAAAATCATTGTTGAAAATTTTAATATGCTGGTCTTAGCAGTTGGATTAAATCACCCAAAAGACGCCGAAAAACTTTCTGACATGTTTGACGTGGATTTAAACGAGTTTAAATTCGCAAAAACTGGTTCATTTACTCCAATAGAGACATCTAGATCAGGCGTTTTTGTTTGTGGTGCTTTCCAAGGCCCGAAAGATATCCCAGAAACAGTTACTCAGGCAAGTGCGGCAGCTGGAGCAGTTGATGTACTTCTATCGGATGTGAAAAATACTCTAGTCACAAAAAAGGAACTCCCCGAAGAAATTGATGTTAGGGGGCAACCTCCGCGTATTGGGGTATTTATATGCCATTGTGGAATAAATATTGGAGCTTATGTAGATGTTCCAGCAGTTACTGAATACGCTGCTACGCTTCCTAATGTCGCCTTAGCTGAAAGAAATTTGTATACTTGCTCCGCAGATACGCAAACAAATATCAAGGAAAAGATAAAAGAATATAATTTAAACCGAGTTATAGTTGCATCTTGCACACCTCGAACCCATGAACCATTATTTCAAGAAACAATTAGAGAGGCAGGATTGAATAGATACCTCTTTCAAATGACAAATATTCGAGATCAATGCTCTTGGGTACACATGCATGAACCAGAAAAAGCCACAGAAAAAGCGAAAGATTTAGTTAGAATGGCTGTGAATAAAGCACGAAAAATATTTCCACTGGAGAGAATTACATTAGAGCTAACTAAGAAAGTCTTAGTTATTGGTGGCGGAATTACAGGTATGAATGCAGCGTTAGATTTCGCAAGACAAGGTTATGAAACGGCTCTTGTTGAAAAAGAAAAGCAATTAGGCGGAATTGCAAGAAAGGTTTACGCTACCCTTGAGGGGGGCAATGTTCAACAATATTTAAATGATTTAATTCAGAAAGTAAAAAGTCAAAATAATCTTCATGTATATACCCAAGTAGATATTCAAGCGATTGATGGATACGTAGGGAACTTCCAATCAATATTCACCCATAGCGAAGATCGAGAAGAAGAAATATTTGATCATGGGGTCGTTATTGTTGCAACAGGAGCGCATGAATATAAACCTACGGAATTTGAATACGGAAAAGACTCTAGAATAATTAGACAATTAGAATTAGAAGAAAAACTTTACAAACATGTTGATGAAATCAAAAATCTTAAATCGATTGTAATGATTCAATGCGTAGGGTCAAGAAACCAAGAACATCCGTACTGCAGTAAAATATGCTGCGCAGAAGCAATTAAAAATGCTCTTAAAATAAAAGAGATTAATCCGCATATTAATATTACGATTTTATATAGAGATATTCGAACTTATGGCTTTAAGGAAATATATTATAGAGAAGCTCGTCAAGAAGGAGTTCTTTTTATAGAATTTGACGAAAAGAAACCACCTGAAGTGAAGGCTGAGGATGGTTTCTTAAACATTACTGTTAATAAACGAGATGTTGGAAAGATTAAGATTAAAGCCGATTTATTAATTTTAAGTACTGGAATCGTTGCTGATAGGGAAGAAAACGAGTCGTTAGCAATGAAATTAAAGGTACCTATAAATGATGATAATTTCTTTTTAGAGGCTCATGTAAAATTAAGACCCGTTGATTTTGCTACTGAAGGTGTTTTTGTAGCAGGTTTAGCTCATTCACCCAAACCAATTGAAGATTGCATTGCACAAGCAAAGGCCACGGTTTCAAGAGCATGTACGATATTATCTAAAGAATACATTGAAGCAGAGGGGAAAATCGCACTTGTAGATCCATGGAGATGCAGTGGTTGCGGTTTGTGTGTTCTTAATTGCGCGTATAATGCAGTTGAACTTCAAGAAGTTCGTCATTTTGGGACAATCGCCGTTGTAAACGAAGCTCTATGTAAAGGGTGTGGCGCGTGCTCGGGAAATTGTCGTAACAGTGCCATTGATGTATTAGGATTTTCAGGCGAACAAATATATGCAATGATTATGGGGCGTGATTAAAAATGGTTGAAAAAAGTAGTCAAGTTGAAAAATTGGAATCGTTGGAGGAGTGGGAACCAAAGATAATTGCGTTTTTGTGTAATTGGTGTTCCTATGCTGGAGCTGATTTAGCGGGAGTTAGTAGAATTCAGTACCCTCCGAACATTAGAGTTGTGCGCGTGCCTTGTTCTGGTCGAATTAACCCATTCTTTATTATTAAAAGTTTAACTTCGGGTTGGGATGGTGTGTTAGTTTCCGGATGTCATCCTGGCGATTGTCACTACATCTCTGGCAATTATGTTGCAAGAAGAAGATTTGCTATTCTAAGAGATTTAATGGTATTTATGGGACTTGAACCAGAGAGGCTTAATTTTTCATGGGTTTCCGCTGCCGAGGGTGAAAGATTCGCAAAAATCGTTCAAAAAGTCGTAAAAAATGTCAAATCTGTTGGGCCTAATAAAAAATTTGAAAAGAATTGGTGAAAAAAATGTTAAATCTAGAAACATCTATTAGGGAAACAGCAAAAAAACTGTTAGAAGAAGGAAAAGTAGATTTAATTTTGGGATATGAAAATGGTTCTCTTCCACTCCGCGCTGCACCATGCTTTATTAGAGATCCAAACGATGTTGATAAGTTAGTTTTTAACTTTAATTGCGATTTAAACCTTGCGAAATATTTAAGAGAATATACCGACAAAAAAGTTGGAATAATTTCCAAAGGTTGTGTTGGTCGTGCAATTATTCATCTAGTAGTAGAAAATCAGCTAAATAAAGAAAATATTACCATAATTGGAATTCCATGCCAAGGTGTAATAAATAGATCTCAAGTTATTAGAAAAATTGGAGAAAAGGAAATTTTAGAAGCTAATGTTGAAAACGAGAAAATCGTTGTAAAAGGTAAAGATTTCGAAGAATCACTTCCCTTAAACGATTACATAAATAATTTATGTAAAACTTGCCGTTATAAGAGTCCACCGATTACTGACATCTATATTGGTGAGAAAATTAGAAGTACACCTCAGAATAATTTTGAAGATATAACTACATTTGAATCAAAAATACACGAAAAGAAAATGGAATACTTTAAAGATGAGTTAAATAGATGCATAAGATGCTATGCATGTAGAGAAGCTTGTCCAGTATGTTATTGTGATTTATGCTTTGTTGATCAAAATAAGCCCATATGGTTCGGGAAAACCCCAGATATTTCAAATAACTTTATTTTTCATATGATTCGTGCGTTACATGTGGCAGGAAGGTGCGTTTCTTGTGGTACATGTAGTAGCGTATGCCCTATGGGAATCGACCTATCTTTAATTAATAGAAAAATTGAACAAATTGTAAAAGAACGTTTTGATTTTGAAAGTGGAATAAGCTTAGAAACTCCACCACCTATGGGTAATCATAAAATAGATGATCAACAAGAATTTATGATTGAGGAAGATTAAACGGAGGCTAAAAATAATGATGCAAAAGATATTATCAAAAGAAAATATATCCGATTTTATTGCTGTTTTACAAAATGATTATAAAGTTTTTGGACCTGTGAGAGAAAAGGGAGATATTGTATTTAAAGAAATTAAAGGCGCCAATGAGATGGATTTGGATTATTTAAATTCAAAAATTCCCCCAAAAAACATATTATTCCCGCAGGTTGATACCTTATTTAAGTATAAAAAAAACGGGAGTAAGGTAGAAATTATTGAAAATAAACCATATGATAAGATAGCCATTTTTGGTATTAGACCATGTGATGCTCAAAGCTTTCATTTACTACACAATTTTTTCAATTTTGGAAAGTTTAAAGATCCTAATTTCTTAGATCGATTATTAAATACTTTTTTAATTGGTATTGGTTGTTCAAATCCTAGGAGCACTTGTTTCTGTACGTCTGTAAATGGAAGTCCATTTAATATTGAATATGTTGATATTTTACTTACTGAATTTATGGATAATTATTTTGTTGCGTCCAATACTGACGATGGAGAAATTCTCTTAAAAAAGATGAATTTCTTATCAAATGCGAGTAAAAACGATATAAAAAAAATTGAAAGTATCCAAAAGGAAATTGAAAACTCAATAAATGTTATTGAGAATTTGGAAGATATTTATAAGATATTAGATAAGATGTACGATAATCCTTTTTGGGAAGATACTGCTTTAGGATGTTTGAGTTGTGGAACCTGTACGTATTTATGCCCTACATGCCACTGCTTTGATGTAATAGATGAAAATAAACTTAATGGTTCCGGGCGAAGGATAAGAATTTGGGACACTTGCCAATTTCCTTTATTTACACTCGAAACATCTGGACACAATCCTAGAATTAGCAAGTTACCAAGAGTAAGACAGAGAGTTTACCATAAATTTAACTATTATCCTAAAAATTATAATTTAATTGGGTGCGTTGGATGCGGGAGATGCATCTTATATTGCCCCGTGAATAATGATATTAGAGAAGCATTCCATAAAATACAAGAAATATCCATAAAAACTGAAGAATAATTTAAAAAAATATTGATCAAATTTATAATAAATAAAAAGGTATTCTAGAATTATGCAATTAGAAAGCCCATATATACCGGTATTGACCACAATAAAATCAATCGTTAGAGAGAATGATGAAAATGACATAAAAACCTTTGAATTTGTTTTCGAGAATGAGGGAGATTATAAAGACTTCAATTATATTCCAGGTCAATTTGCTGAAGTGAGTGTTGTTGGAGTTGGAGAATGCCCAATTGGAATTGCATCTTCACCCACAGAAAAAGGTTCAATTAAATTCACGATAAAGAGGATGGGAGAAGTGACGACAGCACTACATAATATGGAGTTAGGAGACACAATTGGGATTAGAGGGCCTTTAGGAAACGGCTGGCCAGTTGAAGAAATGAAAGGAAAAAATTTAGTTATAATTGGTGGAGGTTTTGCGTTTTCTACTTTAAGGTCTCTAACAGTTTATGCATTAGATGATGAGCATAGAAAAGATTACGCTAATATTCAGATTATTTATGGAAATAGAAATTCATCCGAAATTTTATATGAAGATGACCTATCTAAATGGGATGAAAGAGATGATATTGATGTTGTTTTAACTATTGATCAAGAGGAGGAAAATTGGAAAAAGGAAGTGGGATTTATCGCGAATATTGTCAAAAAAGTGAAACCATCTTCAGATAATGCTATGGTCTTTGTTTGTGGACCTCCAATAATGATAAAAACAACTCAAGACGCATTGAAAGAACTCAACTTTAAAGATGAGCAAATTCTTTTATCATTAGAAATGAGAATGAAGTGCGGAATTGGTAAATGTGGGAGATGTAATGTAGGAAATAAATTCGTATGTTTAGATGGACCGGTATTTTCTCAAGCCGAATTAAACAAATTACCAAAAGAATATTAATAAAAAATTAAAAAAAAAAAAAAATGAAAAAAAAGATGAGTAAAGATCAAATATCTCAAAAAAATGAAGTGTATCCAAAATCTTTTGAAGATCTCATAAAGGAAGTTCATGAAATGGGGATTTGCGGGGAGTGTGGAGGTTGCGTTAGTTTTTGCTCCGCTGCCGAACTGGGAGCCATTAAAATGAGTGAGGATGGTCCTCCACAATATATCGACAAAGATAATTGCCTGCATTGTGGAATATGTTATCTTATATGTCCTCAAATCCATGAGTTAAATAATGAATTAAATGATAGATATAAATTTAAACTTCCAATAGGAAATTGGTCAAAAATTGTTTCAGCTAAAACTACAAATCCTGAAATCCACAAAGTAGGAACCGATGGAGGCGTTATTACATCCATACTTATTGCAATGTTGGAAAATAATTTAATTGATGGTGCTCTAGTTTCAAAAAGGATAATTCCATTTCAGAGAGAGCCATTCCTTGCAACAACAAAAGAAGAATTAATAGAAGCTGCAGGAACGAAATTTGATTTATCGGGACATATTTCCGGGTTAGGACAATATAATACTTTTGTTCCTACAATATCTAAATTAAAACATGTTCTTAATAGAGATCTTATGAATATTGCTGTAGTAGGAGTTCCGTGCCAAATTCATTCTATTAGAAAGATGCAAGAGTTAAGCATTTTACCCGCCCATATTATAAAATACATTCTTGGATTATTTTGTTATGAGAATTTTAAATTTGATGAGACAGCAAGAAAAAAAATGGAAGAACGGTTTGATTTTTCCTTTGATAATATTGAGAAAATGAATGTTAAAGACTATTTGATCATTTATCTTAAAGGGAAAGACCAGCCATTATACATTGAATTTTCTGAACTTCATGATATTATGCGTCACGCGTGTTCAGTGTGTAAGAATTTCTCTAACTTCTATTCAGACATATCTTTCGGTGGCTTAGGTTCCAAAGATGGTTTTACTACTTCGATAATTCGCACAGATCTAGGTGAAAAAATATATAAACTTGCAATAGATAAAGGATATATTGAAGAGCCACCAGAACTCAATACATCCGTAGAAAAATCAAAAATGCTTGCAAAAATAATTAGCTTTAGCCGAATGAAAACTAAAAGGGCGGAAGAAGCTTTAAAACATCTTCCTCTTTAGAAAATCTTTATTTTTCTTTAATTTTGCACCTTAATATAAAAATCATTCCTACAAATTTAACTAGAATATACTAGGAAATACCTAAATCTTTCTTTGACCATTTATTTATTATTTATTATAGTAATTACAGTGTTAAATTAATAGTATTACCTAAATAATATCTTATTTTTTTTAAGATTGTCTTAATTTTTTCTATATGATTAATCAAGAAGAGTTTTATTTTAATAACTCGATTAAGAAAATACTTGCTGATTCTGTTATACTTTTTAGAAAAACAGGTTTAAATGATTTGGCTCAAAAATGGGAGCTAATCCTGAAAAATTATATTAGAAAGAAAATGACTGCACCAGAATAGATTCAAGCAATTATTTAATTTTTTCTAATTGAGTCTGTCGCTTTCCTAATAAAAACTAACTTCCAATAATAAAGAAATCTAAAATAAAAATTAAAAAAAAGAGTATTTTTAAAGTAATAATTATAATACAATTTTTTTCCATTTATTTATCTTTTTCGTCCTTTTTTATGCACAGCCATACCATGGACATCTTCGACACCTTCAAGAACCATTTCAGAAATTGTTGGATGACTGTGAATGGTCTCAGCTATTTGATGGGTAGTTAAATTATTTTTCATAGCGAGTGTGATTTCAGCAATCAGTTCTGGTGCTTCAGCTCCAATGCAAGATGCCCCAAAAATTTCATCGGTTTCTTTATCTGCAAGCACCATAATGAAACCTTTATCCTCTCCCATGCATTTTGCCTTTCCCAAACTTGCATAACTGAATCGTCCCATAAGAGTGTCTAATCCTCTATCTTTCAGCGAGTTTCTCCTCATTCCAACTGATCCAATTTCCGGGCTTGTAAAGATGGTAGCAGGTACTATAGAATAATCTGCTTCTCTTGGATGTATATTAAAACCTCCAAGGCTTGATAATGCGTTTGCTACGGCGATATCTCCCTCATAACTTGCTACATGTGCAAGCATGATCCCAGGAATAATATCTCCAATAGCATAAATTCCTTTTACGCTTGTTTCTAAAGTGTTGGGATCTACTTTAATTGCACCTCGTTGGAGTTCGATATTGAATTTTTCTAAACCCAAATTAGCAGACATTTTAGCTCTGCCTATAGAAACGAGACAATATTCTGCATCATAATATGATTTTTCTGCAGATTCAATTTGATCTCTAGGAACAGAAGCGGAACAAGTCGTAGCTTTTACTCCAGAACCTGTATTTTCTATATTAATAACATTTTGATTCTCAAAAATTTTAATACCTATTTCATTAAATTTTGATTTTAATTCTTTCACAATCATCGGTTCTTCTGTTGCAAGAATTGTGGGTAAATATTCGAGAATAGTTACTTTTGAGCCAAATCGATTAAATATATTTGAAAATTCACAACCAATAACTCCACCGCCAATTACTAAAAGACTTTTGGGTACAATCTTAAAATTTGGAGCGAGAATATCATCACTTGTTAATATTCGGTCATGATCAATATTAAATGCAGGTATCATTGCAGGTTCTGCTCCTGTAGCAAGAATAATTCTCTTTCCTTTAATTGTTATAGTTGAATCATCACTCTTAACTGTAACTTCATAACCACTTTCTGGATTTCCTCCGCTTAAAGAACCAAATCCGTAATAGATTTTGACTTTCCACATTTTTAAAAGTCCTTCTATACCCTGAACTAATTCCACTACAACTTTATTCTTTCGTTCTACCGCTTGTCCAAAATTTAATGAGATATCATCGATTTTTACTCCAAAATTCGCAGCTTTTTCCTCAATATCTTCAATAAGTTTTGCAGAAGCATAAAGTGCTTTTGTAGGTATGCATCCAACATTAAGACATGTGCCTCCAACTTTATTTTTCTCGATAATAGCTACTTTTGCACCATATTGAGAAGCTCTAATTGCAGTATGATAACCTCCTGGACCAGCGCCAATAACAATAATATCAAAAATTTCACTCAAATTATCCAAACTCCCTACTGTATAAATATTTTAATTTATGTGTAATAATCAAGAATCAATAAAATATTTTTTTAATTTGGATAATGCAATTAATTATTTTGGAAAAGAATATTAGAAAAAAAATAGGGCATTTTTCAATTTCATCAAAAATCTTAATTTAATTTAAAGAAAATTCCAAAGAAATAACAATTTTTAATCATAATAAAAAATTGACATAATCCAAATATTCCATGATAATATGAAAAATATAAATAGTCTTGCCCTATTATGTTCTAATACTTAAAATAATACAAAAATCCCGTAAAATATTTATCTGTTATTACCCAATTTTATATAATTTATAAATTATAAATACAAAACTCTAATTGTTTTAAAGATATAGTTGATCTGAGTTGAATAAAAAATCGCGAGATCATGATTTCAATGAAAATCTAAGGAGACTTTTCAATGAAGAAAAATGGGAAGATAGAGCATATGCTGCAAGAAACCTCGGTTATATGAGAGATGGACGAGCAGTTAATTTACTAGTAAAAGCATTTAAATCCGAAAAGAATCCTTCGGTAATAAATAGAATTATTGAAGCATTGGGCAGAATTGGGCACCCCAAGGCAACGATGAGTATTATAGAAGTTTTAAAAAGGGAATTTGATAGAGAATTTATTGATAAAATGCGCTTATTTTATATTATTGAAAGCTTAATGAAAATTGGTGATGAAAGGGCTTTAGCATATTTAAATATTTTATTTAATTCAAGCGATACAGAGATTAAAGATTTGACTCTAGAAGCATTGGACTGTATTGATCCACATTGGCAAAAAAATATTGAAAAAGAAATACATAGTTTATAAGTAATTTGTAGCTAATTTTTTTAAGAACAAATAATATAAGGCTTTTAAGCCATTTTTACAACTCCTTTTAAATAGTTATTTAAGTAAAAATTAAGATTATATTTTTAGATTTATAATCTCAGACAAAAATTGAAAATTAATTTATGAACCTTTATCAAAATCAATTATTAATTATATTTAAAAAAAAGGAAGAATTCCATAAAGTCTATTAATAGCAAAATTTGTAATTAAAAATGAAGAATCGAGAGAAAAAATTAGAAGAAAATAAATTTCAGAAGTTTCTTGATTTCGCAGGTGCTATAATCGTAGTTGTTGACGCAGATCAAAGAATTAGTTATATTAATAAAATAGGTTGTCAGGCTTTAGGTTATAATAAAAAAGATGTTATTGGAACAAATTGGTTCGATTATTTTATTCCAGAAATAATTAGAAATAAAATAAAATCTATTTTTGATGAGGTGATGACTGGAAAAATCGAACCTATTGAATATTTTGAGAATTCAATTATAACAAAGAAAGGTCAAGAGAGAATCATTGAATGGCATAATACCATTTTAAAAAATAATCAAGGAAGGATTTATGCAACACTAAGCTCTGGGCATGATATCACCGAACGTAAAATAGCAGAGCAAAAATTAAAAGAATCAGAAGAAAAATATCGAAATATTCTTGAAAGCATAAAAGAGGTCTATTATGAGGTAGATAAATATGGAAATTTTACATTTCTCACTGATAAATTTGTTGAGCTCGTTGGATATCCGAAAAATGAGTTGTTAGGATTTAATTATAAGAAAATTGTAAGTATAGAGGATTTGGAGAGGGTTTATACAATATTGGATAATATGTATAAAAAAGATATTCAGGAAATGCTTTTTGAATATACACTCGTAAAGAAAGATGGATCAAAAAGGTTTTTTGAGAATTCCGTTTATCTAAAATATGATTCTGAAGGAAAAAAGATTGGATTTTATGGTTTGGCTAGAGATATTTCTGAACGTGAGAAGGTAGAACAAAAGTTAAAAGAATCAGAAGTAAAATATAGACAATTGGTCGAATTATTACCTGATCTAGTTGCCGAGGTTAATACTAAATTAGAGCTAACATATGCTAATTCAATTGCATTTGAACTATTTGGGTATTCCCAAGAAGATTTTAATAAAGGTTTGAAAGTTATCCAAATGATTGCTCCCGAAGATTTAGTAAAGGCAAGTAAAAATATGAAAAAAGTTTTTAATGGAGAAATTATCGGACCTATCGATTATCTACTATTAAAAAAGGATGGTACCAAATTTTATGGTAGAATAAATTCTCGACCAATTTATAAAGAAGGAAGAATTACGGGATTAAGATGTGTGATTAGTGATGTTACCGAACGTAAGAAGGTAGAACAAAAAATAAAAGAATCCGAAGAAAAATATCGAAGACTTATTAATAATATTTCAGATTTAATAATAGAGGAGGGGCTCAATAGCAAAATTTTATATCTTAGTCCCCAAGTTTTTGAGATTTTGGGTTATCAACCTCAAGAAATAATTGGATCAAGGCTTATTAATTATGTTCATCCCGAAGATTCTGCAAAGTTTATGGATAGAGCAAGAGAAATTGTAACTACTGGAACAACTGAAATATTTAATTATAGATTACGCCACAAAAATGGACATTATATTAATGTAGCAGCGAAAGGTGGTTTATATAAAATTGAGGGAAAAACCAGATATATTGGAGTAATGAGGGATATCACCGAACAGATAGAAACAGGACAAAAATTAAAAGAATCAGAAGCAAAATATCGAGATGCCTATAACCTTGTTAGTTTTTATAAAGATGTATTTACTCACGATATGAATAATATCCTTCAAAATATTTTAACTTCCGTGGAATTATTGTCCTTATTTACGAACAACCCTGAAAAATCGGAAGAAAATAAGGAAATATTGCAAATTTTGAAAAGCCAAGTTAAGAGAAGTGCAAATTTAATCTTAAATGTACGAAAACTAACAAAACTGGAAGAAACTCAAATTGGTATCAGATCAACTGAAGCAATTAATGTTTTAAGGAAAACAATCGAATTTATTAAAAAAAGTGTCCAAGATAGAGAGATATTAATTGAAGTTGATACAAATTTTGAGAAGGTCTTTATTCAAGCAAATGAACTCCTGGTCGATATTTTTGAAAATATTTTATTAAATTCAGTGAAGTATAATGATAATACACAAGTTGAAATTATCATTATTATTTCAAAAATTCAAAAAGAAGGTATTAAATATTTGAAAATTGAGTTTAAAGATAATGGAATAGGGGTAACGGATGTTGCAAAAGATATAATTTTTAAAGGAGGGTATAAAAGAGATAAAAAATTTAGAGGTATGGGTTTAGGATTATCACTTGTGAAAAAAATATTAGAAAATTATAATGGAGAGATTTGGGTTGAGGACAGAGTTCCAGGAGATTATACAAAAGGAAGCAATTTTGTGATTTTAATTCCCGAAACTGTTTAATTAAACCTTATTTTCTTTTATTCACGCCTTTAATTCTTCCAGCGAAACAATCTTTCCCCAAATTTTATCTTTATTTTTAAAAATTATTAATTATAAATAAAATTGACAACTTAAGTTATTGATTAAGGTTGTTAGATAAAGAAAAATTAAGAAATGTTATTGGTTGGAAAAATGCTCCTGTCCCAATTTGTATGGGAGGAGATTATAGAGCTTTAACGTTTTGTTGTAAGCCAGGATATTCATTAACTTTTGGATTAAAATGTTTGAGAGATCATACATTAAAAGAAGTAGGACTTACTCCCGAAGAATTTGTGAAAATTAAAGAAGAATTTTCTAAAGAAAATAACTGGGATTCGGAAACTGTTTGTTTTGGATCGATTAGTTATTGTTGTATGCGAGCAGGTGGATGTGAACGCAGAGATCTTGCACTCTCTCTGAGATATCCCAGGACGACTTGGAATAAAGTAATGGAAACTTATTTCAAGAAGAAAAAAGAACTTGCAGAAATTATATTAAAACATATTACTAATCCTTCTGCCCAAAAAATTATAAATACAATAAAGAAAGAATGTCAAATTGTTGAACTATGATTATTTTAATAAATCATGCACTTGACTTAGATGGATTAGGAAGTCAAGCAATTTTGAAAAAATATTTTGAAAAGAAAGACGAGGAATTAAATTTATTTTATGCAATTTATCCCAATTTTATTGAAATAGTTCGCCAAGCTATAAAGCTAAAACCAAAGAAAATTATTATCGCAGATATTGGATTTAATGAGTCATTTAAGGAAATCTTTTCGATTTTTAAAAAGGCAGTGAATAAAGGTATTCAAATTTCTTGGTTTGACCATCATCTTGTAGATTCTCAGATACAGGAACAACTAAAACAAATTTTATTCATTTATATAAATGATCCTCAACGATGTGCTTCTCAAATTGTATACGATTATTTTTTACCAAATAACCCAATTGCAAAAGAAATCGCTGATTATGCATATGATGCTGATTTTAACGAGAAAAAGTTTCCAATTTCTCAAAATTTACAGATGATTATTGCATATAATAGAGAGAACATTAAAAATTTAGAAAGAATAGTTGATTTACTTTCAAAGGGGAAATTCAATGATTATTTTATCAAGAATGAAATAAAAAAGGCTCAAAAATGGAAAGATGAGCAAATTATTGAGATTGAAAAAAATTATAAAATCTATCCCATTGAAAACGGTAAAAACTTAGTAATTTCATTCGCGAGATTTAGTGCAAGCAGAATTAGTAGAACACTTGAGACGAAATATCCCAATAATTATCTTTATATGGGGTTTGATGAACGTACAAATGAAGTAGTAATTAGGAGCAAACATTATAATTGCCGAGATATAGCCATTAGTTATGGTGGTGGAGGTCATATTGGACGAGCAGGATTTTCTTCAAATATAATACTAATTAAAAATGAAGAAACAAACAAGGATCAATTAATAATAAATGAAGAGTTCACTAGAGATTTTATTAAAAAATTAAAGTTTTAATTCAGCTAGGTTAATCAATGCTAATATTTTTCGCTTTTCCTGCAATTTTATTTAGTTTAATCTCTAAAATCCCATTTTGATAACGGGCTTTAGCGTGATCAGGATCAATAGCATTAAGTAAATTAACATTTTTTTTATATTTTCGTTTATTAATATCCGATTCTGCACTTATTGTTAAAGAATATTCAGTTGCCTTTAATTCTATATCGGTTTTCTTTATTCCTGGCATTTCTGCAACTATAATAATATAATCTTCCTCTTCCATAACCTCAGTGAGAGGTTCACGAAAGTTATTTACAATTTCTCTTTTACCCATTTTAGGTTGAATATTACCAAATTTTGAAATTTTTGGCTTTCCATCAGGTCCAACAGATAAATTAATGCCATATAAAAAAGGTCCCTGCAAATTAAATTTATCGTGATGTTTTCCAAAGCTTTTCATTAATTCTTCAGGTGTAAATTTGCCGAAATTTGGAAAATCTTTAGTTTGCTTTAAAAAGTCCTTCATAATTCTATTGATAATGTTCTTAAAAAAATTTGAATCCCCTAAAAATTTAAAGTTTCCCCAGAGGTCGCCCCATTCATCATTTTTGTCAAAATCATCTTCATGTTCATCATCATTATTTTTTTTATTCAAAAAATTTCCACCTTTTTTATCCAAATTCTATTGATATAAATTTAATAACGATTATTTAAATTAAACAATTATATATAAGAAAGGAATGGCTAATAAATATATATTTAATCAATTATATCTTCAAAATTAAAATTTTAAATTAAAAAATAATAGCGAAATTCTCATGTTTAAAGATATTAGTGAAGATGAAAAGGAATTATATTTAGATGTTTTAAGAGAAGGAACTTTTACACTTTTTGATAAATTTGTATCTCGTGGAGATTTGCCTGATATAATTGACATTGCAAATCCAAGAAAAGAGATTGACCGAAATATTTTCCGAGTAATAAAACAAACAAATAGGGATAAGTCAACTAGGTTAATTCCAATTCTAGGTAGCGCTGGAAGTGGAAAAACTCACGCATTTTGGGCTTATAAAGATAAAATTGGGCAAGTAGAAGAATTTGAAGTAGAAGGTTTAAAACCTATAAATTGGACAATTGTATACGTTCCTTCGCCTCCAGCAAGCGTTAGAGTATTATTTCATATTTATACATGTATTATAGAAGAATTAGGAGCAGATGTTATAAAAATTGTTTCAGAAAAATTAGTAACTAAGTGGGGTGGAAAAAAAAGAGGATTTTTCAGTAGGCCTAAAGCTGATGATGTTATTCAACGTGGAATTAGAGAATTTCCTGGTGTGGGTGCTGATATTGTCAAAGCATTAGTCTATTTCCGTTTAGAAAAAGATAAAAAAGCGCTAGCTGAGCGCTGGTTACTTGGGGAGGATCTTGAAGATAATGAATTAGATGAATTAGGAATAAATAGTGTAATCGAGGATGATGATACTTGTCTTGCAATGATTAAAATTATTACAGAAAATTTGGATAAAGTAATTGTATTGTATTTTGATGAGATCGAATCTCCTTATAGAATGCATGGAGAGATTGCAGAACAAAAATTCTTAGAAGTATTAAAAAAGCAATATAATGAAGTTCAAAAATTAGTTATAGTGATTGCAGTTCTGAAAGAGATATGGCCACGTATTTTGGAGATTGCTGACCAACCATTACGTTCTCGAATGGAAGCCGAACAAGAACTCAAACCATTTAGTTTGAATGATTTAAAACTTTTCTTTGCGAATACTATGGAGCATTTTTGGGACCAGAATAACTTAAATCCACCCTTATATCCGCTTTTTCCGTTAAATGAAGAAGTAATAAAGGTAATTTATGAAAAATCAGGGGGAAATCCAAGGGATGCAATTAAATTGTGCAATAGATTTATTAATAAAATAATTAATAGGGAGATGTCTCTTGAAGAATTATCTTCACTGGAGGTAGATATTGTGGCTACAGCTCAACCTCCTTCAATATCTGCAGAGACAACAATAATTTCATCTAAATTATCAGCAGCTCGTAAAAAGATTGAAGAAATATTTGACACCGAATATCTCATTAAAGTTAATCCAGCTTCAATTGCAGGAGCTGCGTTAAAAAGTATTATAGACTTAGGAGAAGTGAATAAAAAGGATTTTAATTATGAAATGGAATATAAATTTAAAATCGGGAAACGAGAATACACTATTGCTGCAATGATTGAATACGGTATGAAAAGGTGGGGTTTGGAAATTCCATCTATAAAAGCATTTGATCGAAGTGGAGGAGTGGCAGCATATTATGCTGCAAAAAGATTAAATGATGCTATTATTAATAGAGCAATAACGAATGGAATTTTAATTGTCCCTAGGGGAACTGCAGGGAAGAAATTTTCTTTAATTCTTGAAAGGGCACCTGAAATTATTAAGTTTGAGATAAATGATGAAGAAGGGGAGGAATTAATTCGTTCTGCTATGCGATATCCATCAAGAATTGGTTGGGAAATGGCAAAAACAACATTCGAGCAAATTGAAGATTATTCTCCTCCAGAAGATGAGAGTCTAACCGATAAAATGGAAGAAGATTTCATCGAAATTAAGGATACTCCAACTGAAATCAAGGAGGATGTAATCAAAGAAACTCCAGAAGATAATCTTGAAGAAGAAAGTGGAGAATCTATAGAAAAAATTGAAGATAATAAAGATTTAGATGAACTTTTTTAGCAAATTCTTAATTATCTCATCATTTTGTCTTATATTTTCAGAAAGATTAGAACAATTTTTACATAAATTAATTAATTCATTTAGCTCAGTAATTATTAGATCATCATCGAGTTTTTCGGAGAGTTCCACAGCCTTATTGATGTGTTCTATCGCTTGTAAATAGTATCCATCTTTTTTAAAATCAATTTCACTTAAGATATATTTTAAATTTTTATAAGCTTCATCTCGTTCCCTTAAATAAGTTGGATAATTTTCAGCAGTTTTTGCCTTTTCCTCTAATACTTTATGAATTTCAAGTTCTTCTATTTTTTCTGCCAGTTCTGCTGCTTTTACATAATGTTTTTTAGCATTTTTGTAATCCTGAGATTTAAATAATTCTTCCGCAATTTTTACTGATTGAGCAATCTCATCAGGAATAATCTCACCCAAATCAATTAAATTTCTTGCTTCTTGGATCCTTTCCTCATCTAGAAGATCTTTAATTCGTTCATTAAGTTTTTCTCGAATTAATTTAGGTTCTTTTAATTTCTCATCTAATTCAATTCTTGAATGAAGAATTTCTTTTAAAAGGGATTTTAATTTTTCTTTATCTTTAGAAAAATTTTCCACGATTTTTGCTTCAATATCATCAAAAACTGCTATAAAAGAATCAATAAACTCTCCTGATGTTGTTATAAAACCTAAATATATTGATAATTTTTCATCTAATTTAATTTCTTTTGAATAATACTTTAAATCATCCCTTGTATGAGTGATATAATTTAAGTCTGTTTTTTTTAAATGATTATCGCCTAAGTTTTTTAATATCTCTTTCGTTATTCCAATCTCCTTAATATAATATTCTGCTAATAGATTAGGACCAAACGATTCGTCTATTTCATACAAAAAAAGTCCAATTGGCATTTTTTAAAAATCACATCTATTCTTTCTTATATCTTCTTGGATTTGTATTATTTTTACAAATTATTTATTATTTTTTGAATTTTCTTCTTTAAATCAGGAATATCCCTTTTAACAACTTCCCAAGTTAATTCAAGATCAATCCCAAAATACTGATGGATTAAAATATCAGTGAATAAATAAAAGTGTAAATCAAATTTAAAATATTAGTAAAATCAAGATTATTAAGTGTTTTCAATAAAAATTAAGAATTAAAATTTTTAAAGATGGTTTTTCTATTCCAATAGAAACTCTTAAAAATGCTTTTTTACACATTTTAAATTTAACATTATTGTTAAAAACTAACGTTAAACTTGTAAGAATTATTATATTGTTATAAGTTAAATATTTATTTTATTATCCTTAAAAAAATTAATCTATAATAGTGAGAAAAAGTGGAATTATTAGATAAATTAAATGAAAAGATAGATATTTTATTAGCTTGGATAAAAAATCAATATGATAAGGCTGAGAATTTTCTCACGGATCACCAGAATGTGAAAATATCAATGATTATCACACTAATTGGTTATCATGCTTTATTAATTATTGGCGTAATTATTGCCCAGTTTAATTCTAATTTTAGTGCAATTGATGGATATAATATATGGGATAATTGGATAAGTGACCTTGGTGGACTCACTTTTACCCCTATGCCTATTTTCTATGATTTAGCTGCCTGTTTAGCAGGTGCATTAACAATATCTTTAACTTTTTTTATAGAGAAAACTGTAGCGCCGGTTCCTTCTAAACTAGAAGAACTTCATCAATATTCACGATGGAGATTTAGATTTTCTAGTTATGGGTTTTTATTTGGACTTATAGGAAATATTGGATATATACTTGTTGGGTTGTTTTCAGCAGACAGAGACTATTGGGGGCTCCATGGGATTGCAAGTATTTTATCTTTTGGAGGTTTTGTATTCGCTGGATTTTTCTTCGGTTTATGTATTGTATTTTATAAAACGAGCATTCCCAGAGAGTTTGGTATTTATATGATTATTATACCCCCTTTAACGATGATATTGTATCAGATATTGCCAGCATATACACCCATATCGAATCCATTTATGGAATGGATGTTGCTTTTTTCTATTCTTGCATGGGTGAATCCACTCTGTATATACTCCCTTAGACAGTTTAAAAAAGAGAAAATGCTTCAAAAAAAATTAAATAAATAAAAATAAAAGATAAAACATTAGAGAGGAGAAATAGTTGAGTAAAAATGACAAGTTTAAAATGAAAATTAATAATTTTTTCGATTGGTTGCAAAAAAAAGAAGAAAAAATTGAAGTTTCTTTAACGACTCCTAAAATTGTTAGGATTTCGACTATTGGAGTAAATGTAATTTTTCTTTCTGCATTAATTATAGGTGTGATTGTTGCTCAATTTGACCCTGATGGTTATAATATTATTGATAATTATATAAGTGATCTTGGATCATTTAATCACACTCCTTTACCTTATTTTTTGGACTATGGAGCCATGATTTCAGCATTTTTATTAATCCCCATTTTATTTTATATGGAAAAACAATTTGCACCACTCCCAAAGGATGCAAAAGATTTACAAGAATATTCTCGAATGAGATTTCGATTAAGTAGTCTCGGTTTTCTATGGATGCTTTTCGCAATAGTGGGATTTTTTGGGATCGGATTATTTTCTGAAGACCGTACAACACCATTGGGTTTACATATGATTTTTTCGATTATTGTATTTAGTGGGTTTGTTATTTCTGGTATTTTTTTTGGATTATTAATCACATTTTATCCAATGATGATTCGCCGGGTTCTAGGAATTTATATGATTTTTGGACCAACTATTGTAGCGGTAATATTTTTATTAAATTTTCCCCCATCAAAACCATTTTGGGAGTGGATGCTTATGATTTCGATATTTCTTTGGATAATTCCGGTTGGAATAAAAATGATTAAAAAAACAAGTAAAAAATTGGATTTAAAATAACTAAAATTAGAAATTCATTTTTTAAATTGTTAAGTTTGATTCATGTGTGCCTTTCTTAAGGGGTTTTAGACTAGGAAATCCTTTTTCAATCATATCTATAATGTTACCATAATTTTTGTTAAATTCGATTTCAATATCATCATAAGGAAAATCAATATATACACCCCTATCTCCGACATATTCTACGAAAATATTTCCATTTACATCATAAGGAGCAAGAAGTCCGTCATTTTCTCCATCAAATTCAACCATTGGTAAAAATCCACCTTTAAGGGCAGTATCTTTATCAAATACAGGTGTAGCCTTAACCCATTTACCATTAAGATAGAGTTCGGAATATCCATGAAAATAAAATATATTTGTCCCCATTAATTCCACAATTCTTTTAGGAACTAGATGATTTATAATGTCAACTATATGAAGTTTGGCTGGTATTCCGACAGCTCTCGCTAATGTAGATAATAAAATTGCTTTGGAGACGCAAAAACCATTTAGTCTTCGTATAGTTATACTTGCCTTGAAATTGTTTTTACGCATGTAAAATGCCATCATATTGTATTTTATTTTGTCTCTAACCCAATAAAAGAGAGCAATCGCTTTCTCTTTATCAGTTTTTAAACCTCCAGTAATTTCAAGGGCTTTCTCTCTAACATTACGCTTATTAAAATTAAAAAATTCAGTTGGTTGTAAATATTTTTCCATACTATTCATAACCCGATTTATTGAATTGTGAATAAAAAATAAATGTTATTCTTCTAATAGAAAGAATTTAAATATTTCTTAATTAATTGTCCAAATAAAATATAAAAAATAATGTTGATTGATATGTTAAAAAATAATGGACCGGTAAAAGCCATTTTAATAGGCGCAGGAGCTAGAGGACGCCATACGTACGGAAAATGGGGATTAAAACACAGAGATCAAATTCAATTTATTGCTGTGGCAGAGCCACGGAAAGCTCGTAGAGAAGGATTTGCAGAAGACTGGAAAATTTCACTTAAAAAGCAGTTTGAAACTTGGGAAGATTTATTAAATGAACATCAAGGTTTACTTGCAAAGGTTTGTCTTATATGTACTCAAGATCAAATGCATACTGCTCCTGCATTGAAGGCATTAGAATTAGGGTATCATGTGCTTTTAGAAAAACCAATGGCTACAACAGAAGAAGAGTGCAAACAACTTGTATTTGCCGCCGAAAGAGCCAACCGACAATTACGTATATGCCATGTTGCCCGTTATACTGAAATGTTCTTACGAATAAAAAAAACAATTAAAGATGGAATTCTCGGCGATATTATTAATATCAATCATTCAGAGAATGTATCTTACTGGCATTTTCCACATGGATATGTTCGAGGCACATGGCGAAGAGCTGCTGACTCCAGCCCAATTATCATTGCTAAAACATGTCATGATCTAGATCTTTTATATTGGATAGTCGGTTCGCCAACAAAATATATTCAATCTTTTGGTGAATTATCTTATTTTCGACCAGAAAACGCTCCTCTTGGGGCGCCAAAACGATGTACTGATGGATGTCCCGTTGAAGAAACATGTCCGTGGTATGCACCACGGCTTTATATTACAGCAGAACCAATGATTCGAATTACTCAGCGATCAAAAAAATGGTGGTTAAGATTTGTAGGTCGTTTGATTCTAAATCATCGTAGATTTATTAAATTATTAAGTCATTTAATCAAACCGATGAAAAAGTTTTTAAATTGGGATGAATGGCCTGCTACTGTAATAACTGATGATTTGTCCTATGAAGGAAAAATGAAAGCTCTACGGGACGGACCTTGGGGACGCTGTGTTTTTCAATGTGATAATGATGTTCCCGATCATCAAACTGTAAATATTCAATTTGAGAATGGTGTTACCGCAACTATGACGATGCATGGACACTCCTTCTTAGATGGACGATGGATTCGAATTGATGGAACAAAGGGTACACTTATGGGTTTTTTCACATACGGCGGTGAAAAACTGGTCTTTTATGATCATTTCTATGTTAAAGAAAAAATTCTTTGGGAAAGTGATATAACATTTTCTGTCCATGGTGGAGGAGATGAGGCATTAATGGCATCATTTATCACTTCCTTAAAAAGTGATAAGGATGAATTTGAAAAAGAATTAACTAGTGCAAGAGATTCGTTAGAAAGTCATTTAATGGGATTTGCAGCAGAAAAATCCCGTCTAGAAAACCGCGTGGTTAATATGAACGAATTACGAACCAAAATTTAAGAAATAATTAGATATTTTATATGTTTTCTTTGTTTTCATGAAGTTTGATAATGTTTTCTTTCAATTGCTTTAAATAATCCCCTTTTAATGGATTAATTAACTGGCTTAATATTAAGATTATCGCAAGAATAATTGGAATAACAGCAATCATTAATTTAAATCCAAAAATAGTAGAAGTTGGTTGTTCTATCAGAATTTCACTCGGTATATATGCAGTAATAATAAGAATAAAAGATCCGATTATTGCAGGAAGCTGCTCAGCAGGTTTAGTTAATAATGCGTTCATACCAAAATACATACCTTCTCTCCTTTTTTTTGTTTTAAGCTCATCAATATCAATTGCATCAGACATAAATGGATAATAAAATAAACCTAGACCAAATAATGCACCGACGATAATAATTATTACATAATAAAGTTCAACAAGATTGAATATTATATCAATAAGAAATAAAATTATTACACTCATCATACAAACTAAAGAAGTTGTTATTATAAGCGTTCTGGTTTCAATTTTCTTTCCAAAATAAATCAAAATTGGCATAGTTATAAGGTTTCCAATATAAAAAATTAATAATAGAATAGTAGTGCTTACATTAGCATCAACACCAAAAATGTTTCTAAAAAAAGGCATAAAACTAACCATCATAGTGGTTATATAAATTACTGCAAAATTATAGATTAAAAAACTAATAAAAGCCTTATTTTTGAAAGTCTGAATGATTTCTTTTAATATGTTTTCCTTATATGGCTCCCCTTTTTCATATAACTCCTTACGTTCTTTAATCTTATATGATAAAGTTAAGTAAGATAACAAAGCAATAATCGCTGCAATAATTACAAATATTCTAAAAACATCCAATCCCAAACTTAAAACAAATGGGACAAATAATACTATGAGCCCTCCAAATAGAGTAAAAATTGTCCTATATCCTGATATTATATTACGTTCTTTAGTACTTTCCGTCATTTCTGGAGGTAGGGCAACAAATGATAAAATAACGATTGTTAACATTGTGTCAAAAAATAAATAACCTATAAGCAATTGCAGAAATTTTAAAAACTGCCCCATGTTTGGGTCTCCTGGATAACTTCCGGGAAATGGAAACCAAAAAAATAAAAAAGCTAAAGCAAATAAGGGTGCTCCATACCGAATATAAGGAATACGCCGTCCTAGTTTTGTCCTAGTTCTATCTGCATAGTAGCCGAATAATACATCATTAAGAGCATTCCATATCAAATATATAATATTGGCAATACCAAATAAAAATAAATCTATTTGTATTATATTTATGTAATAATCAGCCAACTGTAAAGTAATTATACCTGCCAAAATAGTATTAGCAAACACACCCAAACCGAAAAATAATTTCTTATTAATTGGAATTTTTTGACCTATTGTTAAGTATTCCGATAAATCATCTTTTTCCATTATGATTTCTCACTCATAGATATTTATTTTTTAAAAAAATTGGTTGTTATGTTATATGATGTAAAAAAAAAAAATTAGTTAATAAATTTTAGATTTTTCCTTTTATATACATTATCTCATTTCAATCAATTTATCATTTTGAGAAATGTATTCTCTTTTGAAGGAAAATTATCAAAAGAGCAATGAATTTAATGATCCTGCAATAGGTGTTGAAGATATCGTTGCGCAATCAGGTCTGAACTAACTTTACCTAAGACCTTTCCTTCTTTAACTACTGGCATAGCTGAAATTTGATGTTGTTCAAACCCACGCACAATGTCCAGAATAGTAAAATCTGGAGAGGCTGAAATAACATCCTTTGTCATTATTTTATCAAGATTAACATCACCAACTTCATCAGCATTAGATTTAGTAATATCCCATACTGTTACCACTCCTACAAGCTTATCTTCAGAAAGTACAGCTATAATACTACTATTTGTTTCAATGATCAAGGTAGAAGCCTCTTGTATATTGCTATTAACATCAATGGTGGGAATAGGAATCATGATATCTTTTGCTGTGCGTTCACTTTCTTTTGCTGTGAGACGTTGAAGGCTGATACGCTCAGCAGCTACACAAGGGAGCATATCTGGGTGTGATACTAATAAATCAACCAATTCTATCATGTTATGGTGAATAACATTTTCTCTATATTCCTCTCCTGCTTTCAAACGTTGTTTTGACAGTTCAGCAAATTCTTTAATGTGATCTGTTAGCCATTTTTCCACTGCTTTACGATCACCTAACATTTCTTCGGGAACTTGTAAATAGTCTGGTGTCTTTACAATATGTTCCTGCGCAGCAAAAATTACACCACCTGAATTTACCAAATAATCATTTGCTATCATTACACCTTTTTCACGGTACACAATTTGTTCCATTCGGGTTCGAGCAGCTTTTCTGTTTGGATCTGGGGAGTAAGTATTTGCACCTTCAATAATTACTGTCCAGTTTCCCACATGATCAACTGTTGTTGATGCATTTTCAGATGGATGAACACCCAGATAATTAAATATAGGAGCGGCAGGCACTAAACAAAAAGCATTTTCGAGAAGTAGATTATTTGGATTTGTAGAAAATTTAGTAGGATACTTATATCCCTCCAAGATTATATGCTCTTTAAAATAAGCATTAGTAACTAACCTCTGTTCTCTCCATAATTTGAAAAGGTCATCAATTGGAAGGCCAGATTTGTTATATAAATAACCCTCCAAATCACTTATACCTATTATTTTGGCTTCAGGAATACGTTCTTTCAAAATTCGTGCTGCATGTGCGCCAACAGCACCAAAACCTTGTATTAATATTTCAAGATCTTTAGATTCTGGAATTTCTAAATTTACAAATTGTGGAAGCACTCTCAACCTAGGCATTATTTCCAGTAATGTTTGCAGAGCAATAATTACCCCCCCAGCAGCAGCTCCAAGTTCATCAATTCTGTTGCCACCCATATCCGCAGGTTTAGATACAGCACTATCCAATCCATTTTCTATAGCAATAGTCTTCATATCAGCATCATTAGTACCAACATCAGGTCCCGGCACATAAACATCTCTATAACGGCGAATTAAGCGAGCTATGACTCGCACCACTTCAACATGTTCCTCAGGTGAGAGATTGCTTTCAGCTACAATCCCTAATTTTCCACCGCCATAGGGAAGATTAGCAGCTCCATTTTTTAAAGTCATACCTCGCGCTAAATTATAGATATCTGATGGAGAGACATTTGGTAACATTCTAATCCCACCCATTGACGGGCGCCCCATTGAAAGGTTATCAACTACTAAATATCCACCAATTTCTAATTCTGATTTCTCATCCCATATACATGCAACAAGGTCCGGACCTATTTTATCGCAAACAATTCCTATGCCAGATAAAAGGTGTTCATCTGTATGACTAAATTCCAAATAACATTTCCCATCCTCTTTTTTAAGCCGATTCATAATAGCTGCCTTCGGAAGATGAGAACGAAGATAAGCATCCATCTTTTTTGGAATCATGATTTGTTTCCCTCTATGATAATTTATTTGTCAAATAAGATATGATGAATGATCTATGCAACTTCTTTATAGATCATAATATTTGAATATAATTACTTTTTTTCTATTTACTGATATGGATTATAATAATTTTTAAATTTTTCTTAAAAAAAAAATGAAAGAGTTAATTTCCCTAAAAATTAAATTTTCCTCTACTTAAAATGGATTTAGGGTCGAGAGTCTTTTTTATTGATTTCAGAAAATTATAATATTCCTCCGGATATGCCCCTATCTCAACCATCAATCTGCTCATCATCTCTCCCATCATATACCATTGCACTCCATGTTTAGTAACCCTTTCAAGAATAGATTTCCATAATTTAAGGTTAATTTCCCTAATAATATCATAATTCTTACCATCAATATAACTTGCAAAACTCGTGAATCCAGAAGTAAATTCAACATTATTGCCATCAACCAAAATGATTGGACCACTGCCAGTAATAGGACGGAATCCTGTAATCTCTAAAATCGTATTCATTTCCTCAGAATGCTCCTGATCCCATTGATCTAAATCTTTCAAGATTGCTGGATAAGAATTAATTGGAGTATGGCACTCCGCATCTAATGGCTCAAATCCGGGGACTACACCCCATAAATTATGAGCAAAGAGCCAATGCCCCTGTTCTGTATAATGCCATTTTGCGAAATTGCCATCCGCAATCTCTGGACCCAACTCTTCGGCTTTATTACTTAAAAGAATATTGTCTAATTGCTTTGTTTTTTCCGCCAATTCTACCTCTGAATTTGCTTCTATAACATAAAAAAAGACCCCACGCTTTCTTTTTAAGTTATCCCACAAGGGGAATAAACCATATTGACAGCCAACTGATACCAGAAGATCCATAATATACATTGCATCATAAACATCAACTCCCTTCTTTCTTATTTCTGTGAAAATATTAGCGGATGCTTCAACTGATTTTCGGGGTAGTAAAAAGGTTTTATAATTGGCAAAATCTGGTCTAGGAAATACTTGCAATGAAACTTTTGTTTTAACCCCAAAGATTCCATTATCTCCACAGAATAAACTTGCTAGGTCAGGTCCATTACCAAATCGATTGAATGGAAACTTCGAAAATTTATTAGCCTGAGAACCAGTTTCAATTATTTCTCCAGTTGGAAGAACAACCTCCAATGAGACGATTTGATTTGTACAGGCTCCATACTTTGCACAACCCCCACCACCAACACTATGATGTGAAATGCCTCCTCCAACAGAAGCGGTTAAACCACTTCCTGGACCCATACATCCTGTGTAAAGCCCAAATTGAGATAAATATTCATTTAATTTTGACCAAGATATTCCCGCTTCGACAGTAATAATAAGATTTTCTTCATCTAAATTGATTATATTTTCCATTCTTTTCATATCTAAAACAATTCCTCCATCTCCAATCGGTTTACTTCCTCCAAACTCACAGCATCCAGCTCCTCGTGGAATTACAGGTATATTCTCTTCATTTACTATTTTTAAAATTTCAGAGATTTCCTTGGCGTCTTTAGGTCTTACTACATATTCAGGGATCCCCTGCAGAACAGGATCGACATTGCGACTATAAGCATGTCGCATATATAGATCATTCGAGACAAATTTTTCTGAAACGATTTTTTTTAATTTTTGATATACTTCAGACATATTTCATTCCTTAGAATAATCTTAAAAAATTTAAAAATAAAATTTGATTTAAATATTTTATATTTTTGTAGCAATGTAATCAATGATATCTAATACTTTCATATTTGTATTTTCTTTTTTTACACTATCTGCTAAATTTCCGACACAAAATGGACATTCTGTAAGCAATATATCTATACCGGACTCAACTGCTTCATCAATTCTGTTTTTTGCAATATCCAAAGCCAATTCAGGAAATTGACTTTTCACTCCACCTCCAGCCCCGCAACACCATGCATTATTTCTATTTCTCTTTAATTCAATCATTTCTGTATTCGGTATTTTTGCAATAACTTCTCTAGGTGGCTCATAGAAATCCATATGCCGCCCTAAATGACAAGGGTCGTGATAAGCAACTTTTATTGCTTCTATGTCTTGTCCGGGAATCTTTAAACTTCCATCGTTGATTAGATCTAAGAGGACTTCAGTAACATTAACAACTTCAAATGGCAAATCTTGACCGAGTATTTCAGGCCAGTCCTTTTTTAAAGTCCTATAACATCCTGCACATGCCACAAATACCTTTTTTGCTCCTGTTTTTTTAATTTGTTCAAGATTATGTTCAATATTTGGTTTAACAGCCTCAATATCTCCAATACGTATTGAGATAGACCCACAGCACCATTCATCTTCTATGAAAGCAAATTCTTTTCCTGCCGAATTAAAAATTTTGGCTAGATTTAATAAGGTTTCCTTTTGTCTTAGAGGTTCAGTACAGCCAGCATAAAAAGTTATATCTCCCGTTTTAGAAACTCCTTTAACATCATTGAGCCACTCAAACTTTTTCGCTTTAGGTTCACCATAAGGGTTTCTCATCTCCGGATTATTCATATATTCAATTAATTTGGCATGTCGTTCCAATGGTGCAAAACCTGCTTTAATTAAATCTTGCCTTAAAGCATGCCATACCTCTACATGGTCAATCCATTTTGAAGTATTTAGAACAATATTTGGATTATGCGTTTCATGACACGTGTCCGTACAAGAGCCACATTCAGAGCACTGATAAGCAAATTCTGCTAAATCTTTACTTAAATCAAGTTTTCCCTCTAATATACTTTTAAGAACGCCCATTCTACCTCGGGAAAACCAAATTTCAAAACCTTCTTCCCCTTTAGCCTCCTTTACTGGACAGACTAAATATCTCCCCACCGCTGGTCTAATGGCAAACCCACAATCACCACACCCCATGCAGCTGATAATGGCTTCCCATTGCTTTTTTAAGTTTTCTATTTTACTCATGTTTTAAATTCCCTCCCAAAAATTGAATTTACCTCTTGATAATATTAAATTTGGATCTATAGTTTTTTTTAGGGATTTCATAAGATTATAGAATTCTAGTGGATAAGCACCAATATCAACCATTAATCTGCTCATAAAATCACCCATCATATACCATTGAACACCCCACTTGGTAACTCTTTCTAATATAGATTTCCATAGCTTAAGATTTATCTCTTCAATTATTTTGTGATTTTCACCATTATAATAGGTCCCAAAACTTGTAAGACCGCATGTTAATTCAACATTATTACCATCAACTAATAATATAGGCCCACTACCAGTAATTGGGCGAACACCCGTAATTTCTAAAATTTTGTTCATATCATCCGAATGCTCCATATCCCATTGATCAAGATCCTTTAAAATATCAGGATATGTGCTGATTGGTGTAAAACACTCAGCCGTAAGTGGTTCTAAAGCAGGGTATAATCCCCATAAATTATGATAAGTTTGCCAATGTCCTTGTTCTGTATAATGCCATTTTGCATAATTACCATCCGAGATTTCAGGACCCAATTCTTCTGCCTTTTTATTTAAAATTATATTATCTAGTTGCTTAACTCTTTCATTTAATTCCTGTTCGGAATTAGCTTCAATAGTATAAAAAAATATACCTCTCTTTTTCTTCAAATTTTCCCACATGGGAAATATACCTTGTTGAATTCCAATACCAACAACTAAATCCATTATATACATAGCATCATAAACATCAATTCCATTTCTTCTAATCTCTGTAAGTATTTGAGCAGAAACCTCGGCTGATTTTCTAGGCATTACAAAAGTTTTATAAGCTGCAAATGGAGGTCTTGGAAATACCTGTAATGAAATCTTAGTCTTTACACCTAATATCCCGTTATCTCCGCAGAATAAGCCGGCCAGATCAGGTCCATTTCCAAATCGATTGAATGGAAATTTTGAATATTTATTAGCTTGTGAACCAGTCGAGATAATATCTCCATTGGGTAAAACTACTTCCAATGAAACCAATTGATTAGTACAAGCCCCATATTTTGCACAACCTCCACCTCCAACAGAATGATGAGAAATTCCACCGCCTATAGAGGCAGTTAATCCACTTCCAGGACCCATACAACCGGTATATAAGCCATATTGTGATAAAAATTCATTCACTTTCCCCCAAGAGATTCCTGCTTCAACAGTAATAACAAGATTTTCTTCATTTAAATTTATAATATTATCCATACGTTTCATATCTAAAACGATTCCAACATCTCCAATTGGTTTACTCCCTCCAAATTCACAGTCCGCGCCTCCACGAGGATAAACAGGAATATTTTCCTCATTTGCTACTTTGAGGATTTCAGAGATTTCCTCTGCGTTTTTAGGTCGGATAACATATTCGGGAACTCCTTGTAAAATAGGATCAACATTTCGACTATAAGCATGTCGGACGTAAATATCATCAGAAATAAATTTTTTAGTAACTATATTCGCTAATTTTTGTATTAAAGTCATAATTATAAGATTAGATAAAAAGAAATAAAAGGTTTAATTTTTTTTAAAAGTACAAATTTGAAGGTTCGAGGATATTTGGATAAAAAGGACGGAGAAAATTCCGCGCACAAAAGCAGAGGTGACATTTATCCACATATCCATTTTTAGGCTTATATCCTTTTTCAATCGCGATTTCAAGAAGATTTTTAGGTCCTCCCTTAGCTACTAACTTACCTATTATCGGATGTTTTCTATAGTTATACTCACTTATTATTTCAGACACAGATTTTTTCTTGGCATTCCCGATACAAATTCCATGACACGATTGATGAGAAACCCATCCATTGGGATCAATTGAAAACACTGGAGTCTTAAGAATAAGGCATTTATCTGAGGGTATTGCGTTCATTGAGTAATATTTTGATAGTTCTTGTGTAGCTCGACCTGTCACTATTACCTCACTCTTTATTACCTCGCAAAACTCAAACTCTTTTGAAAGAACATCAATCATACTTTTAGTTTGTTCGTTAAAAAGATTTTTTTCATTTTCCGATCCTAGATATTTGGGCATCAAAGCTATCCATTCAATCCCAACTTCATGAGCAGCTTTTATTGCTCGCCTTACTACATCGAGCGAAATAAATTCTTGATGAAATGCGTCAACGCTAAAACCAATGCGATATAATCCCGCTTCTTTTAACTTTAGGGCATATTTCTTAGCAATTAAATCACTTTTTCCCCAATATCCATTCGTTGGTAATCCAATCTTTGTAATATCAAATCTCTTCACTACTTCAATGAGGCTAACTAGTAAATTAAAATTAAGTAGAGGTTCTCCTCCAAAAAAACCGACTTCTTCAACTATATAATTTGATGTTAAGTCTTCTAAATAGCTTTTTACATCCTCTAATTTTATTGTAATTTCGTCTTGATTTGGTGATCCTAGAAGCGCACAATGCTTGCATTCATTAGTGCATTTATATGATATAAGAAAAGTAATCATAAAAATTTTTTTTTTGTTATTATCAATATCATTTTTATATCAGCTCTTTTATTTTCTATTTTTCCTAAATCTTTCTTTGTTTGGTATGACTCATTTAGATTCCTTTAAATTTAAAATACTCAAAGCGGTTTTTGTAGTTTTTATTATAATTCGTTTAGAATTTAATATAAGATTAGATAAAGTAAATAAAAACTTTAATCTAATGAGAAAAAAGAAAAAATCAAAAAAAAAGATTTAAAATTTTAAATAGATTTGTTTTTTTTTATTACTTAATATCGCTACTCTTTAGATATATTTTTTGATTGTAATTCCTTTAATTTTAATTCTTTTTCACCATGTATATCAAGGATTTTCTGTTTAACTTCTTTCAGATAATCTCCTTTAAGAGGATACCATATAAGGATTATTGCGCCAATTAATACCGCTAATCCTGGAATTAAACCAACTAGTGCTTTTATTGCCAATAATGCAGATGTGGGTTGTGACAAAATAATTTCACCTGTCGGAGATGTTAAAAAACCCGCAATCGTTAATAACGATGGACCTATTATTAAAGAGAGAGATTGAGCGGGTTTTGTAACCAATGCATTTATTCCGAAGAAAGCAGCTTCTCTTCGAACGCCTGACCTTATTTCATCTTCATCACAAACTTGTGCGAAGAGAACATTTGTTAAAACTAATGGACCAGATAATCCAAAGCCAGCTAAGATTTGAAAGACATATATAATGACCCCATCAACGAAAAAGATTAATATTAAAGGAATAGAACCGATTAGCAAAAGTAGTTGATTAGCTTTAACAACACCGAATTTACCTGCAAGAATATTGGCAACAAATGTCCCAGCTAGAAGTCCAATAATGACACATAAAAATAATAATATCGAACTAACTTGCATAACATAATCAGCTAAATAAAAAATGTGGCTAAGCAGTAGTTGTTGCATAAAAATAGTCATAAAATTCGCACTTACTAATATTATAAATGATTTACTCTTAAAGGTATATTTCAATGAATCTTTTAAACTAAGAGGGATATCTACTAGAGTGAATTCTGGACGTTCTTTAAACTTATAAGTTGTAATCAAGATAAGCAACGCACCAATAATCCCTATAATCATCATTCCTATATAGAAGGGGAATAGATCTGTTTGACCTACATGAGGTCGTAATACCTCTGGTAAAACAAATCCTAAAATCATTCCCACTAATGTTAATAAAGAACCATACGTTTGAAGTGACCCTCTTTCATTCTCATCTTCTGTAATTTCTGGAAGAAGCGCTGAATAGACTAAAAAGATAATTGTGTAGAATGTATCGTAAAGGGCCATGGTCACCAACATCCAAATGAATATCCCAATTTGATCCAAACCTATTGGAACTAACCAGACTAAAATGAAAGTTAATCCCAAAAATGGTGCTGAATATCTCATGAATGGGATACGCCGACCCTTTTTGCTTCGACTTCTATCTGACCAAAATCCGAATAATGGATCATTTACGGCATTCCATATAGCATACAATAAAGCAGATAGTGCAATCCAAGAAGCTCCTAAGTTCATATAAACATGATAAAAGTATTGTAATGTAGCACCATAAATATTAGAAATGATTGCGCCGCCGAAAGCAGCACTAGCCCAAAATAATTTTTGTTTTCTTGAAAATTTTCGCATTATTTTACTTTCAGCCATATATTTCACTTTTTTTTTATTTGTATCTTTAAAAATCGAATTTTACTAATTTTTTATTAAAATTTTTTAAAATGTATTAGAATATTTTTTGTTTAAGTATTATTTAATGTTTTATATTGTAAAGTGACTAATTGATTTAACTTTTCTCCATAATATAATACTAACAATTTTTAAGCTGCAATGAATTTTCTGATAAAAAAAGAATATTAAAAAAATAGATATGCAATTTGATTATAAAATCAGTATCTCTGATTTTATGGCTGGAAATTATATTAAATCTAACCTTGATTATTTCATTTAGCAGATTTTGGGTGGTTCAGGAGGATTTCCCAACATTTCTCTCATCTGTTCTTGAAAGTTATCGAAGTGTCCAGGTAGAATTTTTTGAACATAGAATGCTTCGGCTGCGTTAAGTTTAACCTTCTGTCCGATGCCAGCAGCCATGGAACGAAACAATTTATTTGCATATTTTGATAATTTTTTCAGATCCTCTGGACCAACATTGGCAGGGTCAATATTTGGTGCAAATAATTGAGCTATGAGTGTTAATGAGGCTTCAAACTTTAGGATGGCATTAATTTTCTTTTCGAGGGTTGAAGAGATGTCTACAAAGTAGTTGGGTAGGTGACCAAGTAGCCCCATATACCATACTTCAGAGCAAGTATAGGGTTCCACTCCTTCTTTAATTTGTTCAGGATATAACAATGGGAAAACTGCGAAAGCTCCTGCCTCTGATGCCATTCGTCCTACAATTAAGTGGTCGGGATGCACTTCATAAGTTGCCCAAGGATCAAAAGTTACTATTCGGTCTGCCTTTAGTTTCCTAACATAATAGACGAGTTTTTCTCGTAGTTCAGGACCAGGTATAAATCCTCCATCTGGATATCCTAACATTATATTCTCTTTCACTCCAAGTATTTTATTGGAAGCTATGAGTTCCTTTTCTCGCATATCGGCTACCTGTTTCTTTGTTAAATCAGTTCTTACTGTTCCTATATTTCCGCTTGTGCAACATAACACATAAATATTATGCCCTTCTTCTGCCCACTTGGCTATTGTTCCCGCACAGAAGAATGTTAGGTCGTCGGGATGAGCAATAATTGCGACAATATTTAAAGATTTGGATTTCAACAAAATCACCCAGAAAACTCTCTCATGTTTGTTTTATACATATTTTGCACTTTTTAAAAAGATAATTTATATTAATAAAATTTTGATCTTATTAGAAAACTTTTTGTATTAGAAATATTTAATGATTTTCATTATAAAATTTTAATAAACCTATTGAGTTTTTAGTCATAAATTTTATTTAAATGTTCAAACCATGTTAAAATTATTGTAAAAAAAAAATATTATTAAAAATTAAAAGATTGTAATTAGATTATATCATTATTATTTTATAATTTAAGAAATCCCGATCAAAGGCAGATTTTTTTATGGTAAGAATTGAAGAGGATGGTCGAATACACATAAAAATATTATACTGGGGGATGGCAGGCTCTGGTAAAACTACTATTGTAGACACTCTACATCGTCTTACAAAAGAGCAAAAGAAAGATATAACACCCACAGGAGATTTAAAAAAAATAGATATGGCTAGTGGTTCTACTTTATACTTTGATAGAGGGATTTTTCAATCTACAAAAACTCCCAAGATTTTTTACCATATTTACACCGTTGCAGGGCAAACTCAATTTTCTCCATTAAGAAAGACAGTATACGAAGGAACAGATGGTGTACTATTCGTTGCGGATTCTCAAACTAATCTTTTTGAAGATAATATTGAATCATTAAAAGAATTAAAAAAAGTAGCTCAAGGAGATTTAATAAAAGAAATTCCTATGGTTATAATGTTAAATAAAAAGGACTTAGATGAAACAATTGGTACCAGTGAATTTGAGCATATTTTAAAGGAAGAAGGATTATGGTATTCTCCACCTAACAAATTATCATTATGGAACCCTATTATTTTTGAAACTTGCGCACTATATGATTTAAAAAGGGATGTATATAGAAGTTTTTATGAATGCGCTAGAAGAACAGCATTATATCATATATATGGAAATGGAACCGCACCTATTGATGATGAATTTTTAAAAAAGTATGATAAAAAGTAAAATTATTATTGATATCTTATGTTATAATTTTCTTTTTTACCTTTTCATTGAGTTTTAGGACTTTTTTTTTATTTCTAGATGTTAATTTTTATTAATCTCTAGTAAGACTTTTGTTATTTTGAAAACCAATAATGGTATATAATCTATGAAAAATAGAAAATAAATTTTTATTTCCGGTATTGATTTAAAAAATATAGATGAACTTACAAGAATTAATAGAGCAGATGCCTGATATTTTCGAAAAGGTTAAAGATGATGTTCGAAGAGCAGTAGGACATCATAGGGCAGGTTTAAGTTTGGGATTGGTAGATATGGGTATGTTCAAAGGAAATTTTATCGGTGGAATGTTTTTTCCTGGTGGGACAATGATTCTAATGAATAGAACCCCTTTAAAAATAATAATTACAGAACAATCAAATAATATCGTGTGGGCATATACTTATCATATCCTACTGCACGAATATATTCATTCTTTAGGTGTTTTTGACGAACACACCTGTCGAACAATTACCCGTGAGATTACTGAAAAAACTTTTAGTAATCTTTCACATCCAGCGGTTGTTTTGGCAAGACGTGGGCTAGGGGTCTATTTTCCTAATTTACATTTAATATATGCACCCTCTGATATAGACCCGAGTGAGATGGAGATTGAATACGTAAAGGGTTTTGATAGAGAAAGCCAAACTTATTTTGCTTAATAATTGAACATTGTTTTAAATATGAATTTTTTCATAGATTTTCTATCTAAATTGAAGATTCATAAGAAAAATTGATTTATTTATTGAAATAATGAAAATCCTTGAAAGTACCAGAAGAATAGATTGAGTTATTTAAAATAAAAAGGTAGCGCAATTTTGAGATATTATGTTTTTTTTAGAAAATATTCTTTATTTCTCTTATAACCATCAATATTTTATTTCATTAAAGAATCTTTATCTCGATATTTAACTTTGATCATTAGAGTTAATCATTTTCTCTAAAAATTTGTTGAGAAATAACATTGATGGTTTAAATTTTAAAAAAGTAAATTTAAAATTTGGTAAATAATTACTCTAAATGTTATTTTCAATTTATTTAACTATGAAAAGAAGTCATAAAAAATAAAAAATATAATTTCGAGGAAAAAACTATGAGCTACAAAAAACCTGATAATAAAGATTTGGAGGCTATGATTGGAATAGTAGGTAAAAATTATGCAACTGCAAATGATGCAATCTGTGCGTCCTATCTTAGTAAAAGCGTTATGGGACTCGAGTCTCAAATCCCTGACATCGTCATTCGTCCAAAATATCCTGAAGAAATTAGAAAAATTCTTGTCTATTGCTCTCAAGAGAAGATTCCAGTGTCGCCTATTTCTGGAGGATTATCTGGAGGGTTCGCATGCCCATTAATAAGACCCGGAGGCGTTGTATTAGATTTAAGTAGAATGGATCGCATAATAGAAATTGATACCGAAAATAGAATTGCAATAATTGAACCCGGAGTAACCCTCGGTCAATTATGGGCATATATGCATAAGCACACCCCAGAATATTGTCCTCCCATTCCCGATGGAGCTCCTCCTTCATCAACTGTTATGGGAGATGCAATTGATAGAGGGTTCTCTTTAGTCACCTCATCCATGGGACCTCAAGGAGATATATTTATGGCAGCGGAGGTAGTCCTTCCAAGAGGTGATATACTCTATACAGGTTCGTGGGCTCTTCCTACGGCAAAACCATTTTATAAATATGGTATAGGACCAGATCTGTGGTCTACCTTAATGGGCTCACAAGGAACTATGGGGGTCATCACAAAAGTAGTAATTAAAATCTTTCCCCATCCAGAACATAAGACTGTTGTGGTTTGGGGCATGAGTAACCCACAGGATATGCAAAATTTAACATGGCAAATTGGAAATCAAGAATTTGGAATTGCACATCACTGTGTTATGGTTCAAGGTGGAAATTATCCACTTGTAATGGCTCGCTGGCCTAAAGAGAAAGTTCCTCATGATTACGAATTTTATAAAGAAATTGGATTTTCTAAGTGGTGGATGAATTTTGAAGTCTGGGCACAAACTCAAGAAGAATTAGAATATACTGAAAAAAGAATCGATGAATTTGCTAAGAAATTTATGGAATCTAAAGAATGCAAAGATCCAAAAGCTATAATAAAACAAGAATTACATCCAAAACAAATTGCCAGTAGATTAAAGAAACCTAACAAAATTGCAATTCCATATGGCTACTGGGAAGCTGGATTTCTCTTCATAACCTGGTATACGCCATGGAAAGATTGTGCGGAATTTGCTGAAATGTACACTAAGGTCCTTGAAGATCATGGTATTGCTCCGGTAATGTGGATTGCAAGCATTGAAAGATGTAGACAAGCTATTTGTATGCCAATAATTTGCTTTGACTCAACGAAACAAGAAGATTTTGAAAAAGTACAAGAAATTAATCGCATCACCACTGAATATTCCATTAAAAGAGGTTGGTTAAATTATCGACCAGATCCTTACATCCATGCACCAATGATGTATTCTCAAGCAGGTACATACTTGAAATATTTAAGAGAGGTTAAGAAAATGTTTGATCCTAATTTTATAATGCATCCAGGGAGGTTAATGCTTCCATAAATTGAAGGAAGAGGAGGTTAAAAGATATGGAAAGATTAGAAGTAATGAAAAAAGAACTTTATCGTTGTATTCATTGCAAGGCGTGCAAGTTTACGTATAGTGGAGATCCAAGCAGAGAAGGAGTAGGAGAATATAAAGGAGTCCTATATGAAGGCATGGTTCCAAGCTGTCCAAGTGGTTTAGAATATGGCTGGGAGAGTTTTTGGAATGCTGGAAGAATGTGGATTGCTCGTTGTATTTTGGAAGGAGATTTAGAATTTTCGGAAAATGTGCGTGATACAATAATGCAATGTATAACGTGTGGGATGTGTGAAGTCCAATGTGAAAATAAAGTTCCAGCCGTTGATATTATTGAGTCATTACGTGCAGCTTGTTATTTTTCTGGAGTACCCCTTATCGAAAAACATGAATTAGTCTCAAAGCTGGTAGTAGAAAGAAATAATCCTTATGGCGGAGATAAAGACAAACGATTTGAATGGGTAAAAGAAAATGGGCTTGAAGAATATTTGGACAAAAAAGGTGCCAAAATTGCTTATTATGTTGGTTGCACTGCAAGTTATAGGCAAATAAATATTGCGGTCGCTACTTGTAAAATTTTTAAAAGATTAGGTATTGATTTTGCGTTGGTCACAAAAGAAGTTTGCTGCGGCAGTCCATTCTTTAGGATTGGAAGAACAGACATTTCGCAAGATTTAATGAACACTAACCTTGAACTTTTTAAAAAATATGAAATGGTTTTATTTTCTTGCGCTGGCTGCTATCGAACCTTTACAGTGGACTATCCGAAATGGATTAAAAAAGAATTACCCTTTAAAACAAATCATGCTTTTGAGTTAATTTCAGATATGGTGAAAGATGGAAAAATTAAATTTAAAGAAAATCCAGAATTAAAAGGAAAAGTAGTCACATATCACGATCCTTGCCATACTGGTCGTCATTTTTACATTGATACTCAGAGAAAAATTATTGATGAGTCTAAAAATTTAATATTTGACTTGAGAAAGCTTAATAAATGGAAAGAGGAATGGTTTGAGAAGCCTAGAATCATAATTCGTGCACTACCCGGTGTAAAATTTAATGAAATGTATAGAATTCATGAGAATTCCTTCTGTTGTGGCGCGGGCGGTGGAGTTAGAGCGGGATACCCTGATTTCAGTCTGAAAACATCAAGTTTAAGACTTGATGAGGCGGAGGCTGTTGGTGCAGATTTCATGCTAACAGAATGTCCATTTTGCTGGCGAAATTTAGATGATGCAAACACAATGTATAATCACGGTATACCAGTTTATGGTATTTTAGAATTAATTGACAAATATGATTTAATTGCAGATTAAAATTCTTAATTTTCTAAATTTTTTTTTTTAATTACATTATAAAATTAAAATGATTTAATGGAAGGATAAATAAATCTAATTTAACTTTTTAAGGTAATTAAATAATCCTTTTGATAATTTAACATATTTAATTTGATCGAAAGATTTTTTAATTTGCAATTTTTTCAACTATAATTTTTTATTTCTAAGTTTTTTCAATAAAAGCTATAAATATAATAATGTTGAAATTTTAAGTATGACCGAAAAAAATTTAAATTCGGACATAGAAAAAGACATAACATTTCCCTTGAAAACTGGTCTCGGAACTAAAGTAGCATATGCAACTGGAACATTAGCAGATAATTTGGCTTTACAAAACTTCACATTTCTAGGATTTGCTTTCTATTATGCAGTAATGGGACTTCCAATATTGTTAGTTAGTCTTGGATTCCTTCTCTGGTCTATTTGGGACGCCATCAACGATCCGATAATAGGTGTTTTCTCCGATCGAACCCAAACTAAGTGGGGACGGCGTAGACCATGGATTTTTCTTGCTATGATTCCATTAAGTATTGTTATGATACTATTGTGGAGCCCCCCAACGGGCAATGAAATTACAATTTTTATATATTTTATCATAATGTTGATTATATTTGACCTTGTTTTTACAACTTACACCGTTAATTTTAATGCGCTATGGCCCGAAATGTTTCTTACTGTTGAGGATCGGAGTTCTATTGGTGTTTGGCGAAATATTTTTACGATTCTGGGACTTGCTATTGCCTATCTTGTTCCAGAATTCATTATTGAGGATATAGCTAATACACAAGGTCTTCCACAGACTTCTGGGCAATTTTTACTTAATGGAGTTATTGCTGCAATAATTGTTCTAATTACAATCTTGATAATGCTTAAATTTGGCTCCTTTGAGCGTAAAGAATTCTCTAAGGACGTGGAAAGTGCTCCATCGTGGAAAGAATCTTATAAAATCACCTTTAAAAATAAGGCATTCATGATATATTGTGTAATCGCTCTTGCAGTGTTTATTGTATACGCGATTCTACCCCCGATGGTACCATTTTTTGCAGTATTTGTAATCGAAATGGAAGACCCAGGATTTCTCATGTTTGTTGGTCTTTTGGTTGGTGCTCTATCAGCACCTTTATGGATGTGGCTTCGTAAAAAATGGGGAGTTAGGAAATCTTATATTACTGCATTAATTTACTGGGCATGTTCACTTTTACTCTTTATGATGGCTTTTGATGAATTTACAGGTTATCTCTTTACAGCTATAATGGGCGTTGGATTGGGTGGTACTCTTTATCTATATGATCAAGGGATGGCTGAGATCATTGATGACGATGAAGTCCGCTCTGGTATCAATGTGCGACGAGAAGGCGCCTATTATGGCGTTGTTGCGTTTTTTAATCGATTTTCTAACGCTATAAATTATTTAGTTATAGGGATAATTTTTACTGGAACCGGTTGGGGTGTGTATGATCCAAAACCAGGCGTAGATGTTATTTTGGGGCTCCGATTTCTGGTTGGTATATGGCCAACAATTATTATTGGGATTGCACTTGTATGTCTTTATTTCTATCCTATTCACGGAAAGCGTTTCGAAGAAAACCAGAAAATGCTCGCTGAATTACATACGAAAAAAAAGGAATCTACTCGTTAATCTTCCAAAAAGTGAATTAAAATATATATTTTTATTTTTTTTTTATTATGAGGTTTTTAAGGATTTTTCTTTAAGAGTATTTGTAATGAAATCATTATGTAAATCAAAGATTAAAATAGATGGATATTAATAAATTAATTATTAACAAATTCTAGATTTATTTAATTACAATAAAGAGATGAATAAAATATGTATTTACTGAAATGTGGTGCGTCTAAAAATAGTATAATACCTCCATCCGATATTGGAGATATGTATATTGCCGGATATTCCACAATGATGGCTCCTAAGATAAAAGGAGTGCATAATGCAATTTATACTCGAGCAATGGTAATTTCAGATGGGGAAAAAAAGATTTCTTTAGTTTCTGTTGAGTGTATCGGACTTTTAGCAGATTTTATTGATAAAGTAAAAGAAAGACTTTTGGCTTATGATTATCAACCAAAAAATGTTTATATTTTTTCAACCCATACTCATGCGGGTCCAGATACAATGGGATTATGGGGGCCACTAATTGGAAAATCAGGAATTAACAAAAAGTATTCTATTTTTTTAATTGATACAATTGTTTCCGTGGTATTAGAGGCAGAGAGGGAATTAAAGGAAGTTGATTTATTTTTATCTAAGTCGATTTTAGAAAAACAAATAGAAAATTATCGTTCTGAGAAAGATATTAATGGAGATATTAAAATTTTAAGATTTATAACTAATAGGACGTTAGTTGCAAGTTTATGGAGTTATTCTGCTCAACCAGAGATAACCACGCGAGAAAATGTTGAAATATCTGGAGATTATCCGGGTCTTATAAGTGAAATGATTGAAAAGGAATATGGGGGCATTTCATTATTCGCATTAGGTCTTTGTGGATCCCAATCGCCAATTTATTGCGAAAAAGGATATGAGAAAATGGAAACGTTTGCTAAGGAAATTTTTATAGAAATACAAAAAATTTTTCAGAAAGGTAAAAAAATTGAAGATACTCAAATAGAGATAAGGGAAGAAAAAGTCCATCTTAAAGTAAATAATCCTGATTTTCAGCTTTTGTTTAATATTGGAATTTTTGAGAGAGATATGAATGATTATACAATAGTAAGCACTATAAGCAAGATTAGAATTGGGAATTTGCATATTATCCATATTCCAGGAGAACCCTTTCCGGGTTTATTTTCAGAAATAATTGAAGAAAATAAAGATAAGGAAATTATGTTCGTTAGTCTTTCAAATGATGCATTAGGTTACTTTATCCCACTGGAGCAATTCAAGTTAAAAACCAAAGAATGGGCTGATAAAATTAACAATGAAAAATTCATTGGTCATGAATTAGAATCTATTGGTTCGGAAGCTGCTGAGATAATAAGAAAAACTGTTAAAAACCTATTTGTTTATAAGAAAATCATGGCAATTGCAGCTCATGCTGACGATTTAACTATTTGGGCGGGTGGTACTCTTAAAAAACTGACAAGTGAAGGTAATAAATTAATATGTGTTAGAATAACTGATGATTATGCTGATTGTGTAGGAATTACCGCAGAAAAAGCAATAAAAAATAATAAAAAAGAAGTAGAAAGAGCGTATAAAGTTCTTGGAGCTGAAGAAATCATACATTTAAATTATCCCACAGACACATTAGCTGGAGCTGATTATTTAGAATTGCGAGGAAAATTAGTTTATTTGATGAGAAAATATAAACCAGATCTTGTTATATCTTTTGATTTAAATGGAACAGACGAGGAAAATATGGATCATATAACCACCGCCAGAGCGGTTAATGAAGCATGTTGGCAAAGTTCTTTTGACTTATTTTATCCCGAACATTTTAAAGAAGGTTTAGAAATCCACACAGTAGGAGAGAGATATTTATTTGCTCGAAATCCTACAGTTGTTAATTTTAATGTAGATATTACTGATTATATTGATGATAAAATAAAAGCGGTTTGCGAACAAAAAACGGTAATGAAAAACTTTTTCTTTCAGAATAAATTACTTGCGCGGGCAAATCGATTATATATTGAGTTGTTAGAAGAAGATGTTCCTATTGCTATCAAAGTGAATTTATTAGCTAAATTAGTATATGGTGAAATAGGGCAGAAATTTGGAGCAAAATATGGTGAAATTTTTAATAGAATAGGTGCTGGATTTTTGGAAGATATAGCTTAGACTAAAATAATTAATTAATTTAATCTTTTTTCTTATATATCCTTTATTAAGTATTCTTTTTTACAGGATTTAAATATAATAAGGAGAAATAACAATGAGTTTTGAACAAAATGTGAGAAAAGATTTTCCTAAATGGCCCATTTATGATGATGATGAGATTTTTGCTTTAAATGATATAATTAAATCAGGAAAATGGTGGTGCGGATCGCCTAGTGTTCATCAAGGTGAAAATGTTTGGGCGTTTCAAGAAGATTTTGCTAAATTACAGGAAGCGAAACATTGTGTTGCCGTATTTAATGGTACTGTTGCTATTGAAGTCGCTTTATTATCTTTGGGAGTTGGGTTGGGAGATGAAGTAATTGTAAGTGATTATACTTTTGTAGCTTCCGCATCTGCAATCGTTGCTACAAATGCCGTTCCTATTTTTTGTGACATTGATCCAAACACATTAGTTATGGATGTCGATAAAGTTAAGGGTTTAATTACGGAGAAAACTAAAGCAATAATACCCGTTCATTTGGGCGGAAATCCCGTTGAAATGGATCTATTAATGGAAATTGCAGAAAAATATAATCTAAAGGTTGTTGAGGATTCTTCGCATGCGCATGGATCTCGTTATAAAGGGAAAAGACTTGGAAATTGGGGTGATGCGGGAACGTTTAGCTTTCAAGCTTCTAAGGTATTGACAAGTGGAGAAGGAGGCGCAATAATTACCAATAATGAAAAATTAGCCGATTTAATGTATTCAATTTCAGATTGTGGAAGAAGGAAAGATGACTATTTCTATAATCATTTTATCTATGGTACCAATTATAGGATGAGCGAGTATCAAGCAGCAGTACTAAGATCACAAATTAAGAAATTTCCAGATCAACACAAATTAAGAAATGAAAATGCTAAATTTTTAATGGAAAAATTAAATCAAATAGATGGTATTCAGGTTATGAAACCAACCCCTGGAACTGAAGAACTCGGATGGTATATTTATCCAATTGTTTTTAAACCTGAAAAATTTGGAGGAATTACAAAGGAAGATTTTTATAAGAAATTTAACGATAATGGTATTCCAATTGTTGATTGTTATCCCCCATTACATAGTTTAGATTGTTTTAAAAATGTTAATTTAAAGAAAGGAATTGATTATAGTAATGCTAATTGGGGTAGAACCAAAAGTGATGATAAAAACTTTCCCGTAGTAAGTGATATCTATTCAAGAAGCATTGAATTCCCTCATGAAATGCTACTCGCATCAAAAGATAAATTAAATTACATAGTAGATTTTATTAAATCTTTGCAAAAATAGGTTTAAAAAGATAAATTTTTAGCTTAATCTTTTCTTAAAGAGATGGAACCCACTCAATTTTTCCAGATTTAGCGCTCTTATACAATGTTTCGATTATATTTAAAACTTTTAGACCATAAGCTCCGTCTGTTAGTGGTTTTTTATTTTCCAAAATACATTTAGTAAATTGTTTTATTTCTTGTGGATATCCAAATACCCAAGCTTCTTCAGGGACAGGAAATGTCCATCCCTTAGTTGAACCAGCTTTTTCTACTACATATCCATAACTTTTTTCGCTATAGACAACACAAAGATTATTTCTAGAGGGATCAACTATGATTTGTCCATTAGTGCCATAAAGTTCAAATCTCATATTATAACCTCCCGGAGCAGTCCAAGATTCTTCAATTACAACCTGTGCTCCATTTTTAAAATACAATATCCCCACAGCATTATCTTCTACATTGCATTTTCCAAACTCACCTCTATCTGGCAGAGTTATAGTTGTTTGGCAAAATACCTTTTCTACCTCACAATTTAAATACCAAATAAGACACGCAACATCATGAACTCCAAGATCTAATATACATCCACCTCCAGCTTTATCTGCTTTATAAAACCAAGCAGAATGAGGGCCGCTATGCTGTTCCTTTCCTCTTCCCATATATATTTTCCCTAAAGCACCTTCTTCAATTATCTCTTTTACCTTTGAAAAAGATGGCGCATACATGTTATTTTCACAATAAAAAATTTGTTTATTCGCTTTATTCGCAGCCATCAACATTGCTTTACCCTCTTCAACGGTTCTTGCTAACGGTTTTTCCACAAAAACATGCTTTCCCGATTTCAAAACATCAATTGCACCCTGTTTATGGAGAAAATTAGGAATACATAGTGATACAACGTCCAAATCCAATTTTAATAACTCATTATAATCTTTATAGGGCTTTCCAGGTATGTTATATTTTTTCATCAATTCTTTTGCCTTATTTTCTAATAAAGAAGACATTGCCATCAACTCCACATTTGGTAATAAACTATATGCATAACAATGATGTTCAGCAATAAAACCGGAACCTATAATCCCAACCTTTAAGTTTTGCATTATTTCTTCCTCTGTATTGAAATTCAATAAAAGTTATTAATTAAGTGAATTAAAGATTATTTTATTTTTAATTTATTTATCCTTTATTGTTAGTAGTAATGTACTTTTGTCAGTAGATCAGTAATTTAATTTTGTTAAAAATTGTCAAATTACACTTCAATAATAATAAAAAAATTTTTCCGTGGATGATCGACTTAACTGAGCTTAAATATGATTAAATCGGAATTTATTAATCAAATCAAATATCCATCTAAATTGCTTTTAAGAATTTAATGATTTCATCAATCTTTTTATTATTTAGGATTAATTTTGAGGAATTATATATTGAATAAGGTAATTTTTCGGAAATAACATACTTTTTAATTTTTTTTAAAGCTTTTCTAATATTATTATAAGAAATATGCTGCTTTTCAGGAGTAATATTTATTTTAATATATTCAAAAAATTGTTTTATTTCTTCAATTGGAAATTCCGCATATTCTTCTTGTAGAAAGAGACTAATTAGTATATTCATGCCAATTAAATTACCGTGAATATAATGTTTATGAGTAATTGATTCTAGGCAATATGCAAGAAAATGTTCGCTTCCTTCTTCAGGCCTTGCATTCCCCCATTCTTCACAAAGTACAACTTCATTATAAAAACCATCAACTAAAGCTTTAATTCCTTTTTCTGTCACATCCTTAATTTCAGTTCTTGCTTCCATTAAATTTTTAGCAATCTTTTTTGCTCGATTAAATACATCTTGGTTAAATTTTTCATTTATTTCATCTCTGGCGAGTCTCCAATCTCCTAACGCTGTAATTATTGAAATTGTATCCGAAACTCCTGCTCTGTTTAAAAATGGAGGAGCACTTTGGATTAAATTATAATCGATCAAAATTTCTTTTGGATGGATTTCTCCAATATATTTTACTTTACTATTAATTCTTACGGCAATTGAAGAACATAAGAAGGCATCCACAGAAATAATTGATGGAATCAATAGTAAGTCTAAATTTAAATCAAATTTATCTCTTAAATACCAAGCTAAAAATTTTGCAGTATCACAAGATGTTCCTCCACCAATCCCTATTAAACTACAATTTTTTAAAATATTAGGGTCAAAACTCAAAGCTAATGCTTTTAAATGGTCGATTGCCATATTATTATTAAATTTAAGGAAAATTGGTTTTTGTGTGATTTTTGGTTCTATAATTTTCCATGGTTCTTCCATTGTGACTAAAATATATTTCTCGAGAGAGTTAATTTTTTCAATTGAGAGCCAATTTCCAAAAATAGGTTTTTCAGCCATAATAAAAATAGTAATTATTAAAAATTAAAAATATTATTAAATAAATTAAAAAAATAAACAGAACTAATTATCTTACGATTTTTTGCGTTTTTCCTAATTTTAATAATTTTATTCTTGAAACCGAATATTATTGCAGCAATTCTTAAAATTTTAGATGACTATTATAACTTCTTTGAGCAGATATATTTAAAAATATAAGTCTTATTTTATATTATTAACTGGAGAATAAAATTGATCGATAAAAACGAGTTGTTAAAACTTTTACCAAAGTTAATAAGGGAAGACGACGAGATAAAGGGTGCAATAATAACTGCGCTCTCTGGAGTAGTTGCTACAAAAGAAGATATTATAAGAATTATTGAACATTCCGACAGAAGATTTGAAGCCGTAGATAAGCGATTTGAAGCCATGGATAAACGATTCGAAACCCTTCAAGAGCAAATGAATAACCGATTTGAAGCCGTAGATAAGCGATTTGAAGCCGTAGATAATCGTTTTGAAGCATTAATTAAAGAGATGAATAAGGGTTTTGAAATAGCCAGAGAAGAAAGAGTCCAGTTACAAGCTTCTATAAACTCGTTAGGACGTCGAGGCGGTATAGGGTTGGAAAATGCTATTTTATACTTCTTAAATGATAATTTAATTCAAGAAAGTATAAATACAAGTGAAATTAAAAAAGAAAAACTAAATGATAAAGAAGGTAAAGTATTTTGGGAAAATTATTCAACTGATATCGATATATTGATTCAGAACAATAAAACGATTTTAATTGAAATAAAATTCCATGCAGACAATAGAGACGCTTATCAACTTATTAAAAAGGCAGAATTATACAAGTATCAATTTAATAGGAACTACGACGAGTTAATGATTATTTGCTTGGAAATTACACAAAATAATTATGAGCAAATTGTAAAGCAGGGTATTAAAGTAATTGCGGGAAAAATTGTTTGAAAAGATTAAAATTTTTCCTTTAATAAACAATACTTGAATTTTTTTTACAATAATTTTTTATTTTAAATTTTTTATATCTAATTTAGATTTTGCAACAAATAATTATTTGGTTGAGCACAATAACATGGCAAAGGTAAAAGATAATTCTGCCTATCCGTATGTAACGGTATTCAAAAAGAAGCCGTTTAGATCATTTACTTTTGCCATAGATGACGATATAGGAAGTTTTTTTATACCTGAATATGATAAGATTGTGAAAATTTATCGTTTTTTTGAAAAAAAATTATTAAATTTCAGAAATCTGAATTTAGAGAATATATATTGGTTTCTTTTATTGGGGAAATATTTGAGGGAAGATATATCTATAAATCTCAAAAAGATCATTAATTTCATAACAGGATGTGAAATTTTTGAAGAAAATTCCCTAGGATTTAAGTTTTCCCCTGAATCTAAACAGAGAAAACCAGATAATTGGTCAACCTTTTTTGCTTTAGCCAGTTTAAATTTATTAGGACAATTAGATGCCTATTTATCTACACATTCAAGAGAAAATATAAAAGAAAAGATTATTAATTTTATTTATAAGACCAGAGATAAAGGGCGTTTTATTCATTGTTTAAACAAAAATTGTACAATTTGCCAAAAAACAACGCCTATTAGAACAAGTTTTTTCGTAATAGAAGCATTGATTCTTCTAGATTTTGATATCAAATTAGAACAAAATGTGTTTTTAAAATATTTTAATGATTTAAAAAAGAAATATTCCATAGTATTTCAATTACTTAGTCTTAAATATTTTGATTTAATTTCTGATATTGAGACTAAACACTTAAAATATTTACACCAATTTCAACAAAATGATGGAGGTTTTAGTTTTAAGGAAAATGTTGGGAAAATAAATGAAACATTTTGGATTATTTATGTTTTGGAAAATTATTCCTGGTTCTTTGATTACAATCGTGGAAAGATTTATTCTTTTCTCTCAACGAAAATTAAAGGCTTAAATCATGATTATAGTTCATTTAATACCTTGAAATTAATGGATATTTCGAAAATTATTTTAATGTGCTCATTTATTTGGTCTAAATTTATTGAAGAAGTTGAGAGAACTGCTTTTAGACATTTTGATATAAATACTTCTTTAGACTTAAATATTTTAAAAAAAGAGTTAGGAATAAATGAGGGAATACCAGAAATTCTCAGACATATTAATCAGAAATACAACTTTAATTTAGAGATTTTAGATAATGAAATTGAATTTAATAATTATTTAAGAAATTTAACCCGAGAAAATGCATATTTAGCTAAATCAGTATATGCATCGATAAAAAATAATAGCGTTATCTATTTAAATAAACTTCTGAATGACTATAAATACAATTACCCAAATAAGCCAAAAAAAATTAGGGATTTGATCCTTCTAACAGAAGATTTAATTTCGCACAACTTTTTCCTAGGTCGAATTCTTCGGAAAAACATGATTTTTTTTAGCAAATATTATCTATATAAAGACAAATTTATTTATGAAGTAATTAGAATTGATTCTAATATAAATAGCGAAGAAATAATTAATGAAAAATTTAAATTGGAGGAAATAAAAACAGATATTTATAATATAATAATCAAATTAAAAGATACACCAAAAAAGATTAAAGAAGAGATTAAAAGCTTAATACTTGTAAATGAATTCGATTTAGCAAGAGAAAGGTTAAAATATAATGTAAAAAATGCTTTAATGGAAGCCGATTTTTTAAATGAAAATATTGAAAATTCCTTTTCTACAGATTTTAAATACATAAATCCAAATTATCAGTTATCCAATGAGATACTGGAATGGAACAAGAATTATTCAGAAATTCGAGGCAAATATTTTAATTTACAAAATTATTTTAATGAAATTTTCAAGGAAAAAGAAAATCTAAAAAATTTCAAATTAATTTTGAATAAGTTAGAAGATTTAATTGATAAAAATGAACAAAAGATCTATTCTTTAATTGATCACTTTAAAAATTTATTTAGAGAATCCCTAGAGAAATCATATTCTAATGAAATTGTTCAACAATTATTAAAAGTTTGCGAACATCTTAATTCAGAAATCACGAAATTAGATACGCAAATCTATGAAATATCACATAAAATTACTTCTAAAGAAAAATCCATTCAAAAAACGCAAAAGAAGGTTATCTCAAAATGGATATCAATTAAAGAAGATGCAGATACATTTATTGATTATTTCCTAGAAGGATTTAAGATTTATGAAAATGATAAAAATGAAATAAAGGAAATAGAACAGAGTACTTCTATGATGATTAATGAACTCAAAAACACAGTTGATTTAATCTTAAAGGAAAAAAAATATCAACTGGCACTGGAAATTATTGAAGAGAAAGCTGAGAAGCTTTTAAATGAAAAATTAGAATTAATTAAAAAATCCCAATCTCAATTAAAGGAACATTTGAAGAGTAAGAGAAAACTTTTTCTACTTCTAAAAAAAATTCAAGAGGATTGGAATAAATTAGAGCAGAAAATAATTGAGAAATTTGATAATTATCGAAATTCTATTGAAGATAAAGTTATTCAAGAACGGGAACTTGAGAAATTAAAAGAATTTGATAATTTTATAAAAAGCAATATTTCCATTTTAGAAGAACAATTAAGAAAGAAAGAAAATGAATGTGCGAAAGATTTAAATTATCAAAAACTTAAAATCGCCAATTTAAAATCTCGAATTGCTGAACTTTCTAAAAATTATTCAGATCTCAATGAAAAAGTTAAAGATAAAGTAAAAGAACTTGCTAAAATTGTAGTAGATTTTCAAGAGAAATCAAAGTTATGTATGTTATCATGGAATAAATTCATAGATCTATTTAAAAATAATTTGAATGATTTAAAAAATAGATATACAAATGAGATTATTAAACAAGAGATTCTGTCAACCACCTCGCAATCCCATACAAATCTCATAAAACTGGATGATTTAAAGAAAAAATTAAATCTAAAATGTAATATATTGATCGAAAGAATCAATGAAATGATAGAAATTACAAAATTAGATGGAGAATTGGATGAAAATAACAAGGAACTCCTTGTATTCACAGATAACTATTATAAGAATAAACAATTGAGAAATTTTATAGAAAAACAAATAGAGAAATTAGGAAATAATTTCGGAAAATTAGTATCTCTATATGAATCTGCAATAAAAAATAAATCTCTTAAAGTTAATGTTTTAGAAATTCAAAATAGAATAGAAGAATTTAATAACCAGCAATTAAATTTAGAAAGAAGTTACCTAAATGAAATTTTAAAAATTGGAATAAATACAAATAGAGATGATTTCATAGCGAATAAAAATTTTTTTAATACTGAACTTAATAGATATAGGAATATTATTGATGAAATTAACAAAAATACAATAATTTTTAATCAACTTGTAAATTTCATCGGTGAAGAATTCAACTCTTTAAGAATCCAATTACGGGAATTAAATAAATTATTTCAAGACGAAGCTGAAAAAATAAACGATTATGATAAACTTATAAATAATTTTAGCGGTAAAATCTTAAAATTATCAGAAACTATGAAAATTTCTTTGAATGGGATTGAACAAAAAATTAGTACTATGATGGTAGAGAATGAAAGTTTAAAAATATCAAATTCTGAAATTCGAGAAGAACTTGTTTTTAAGAAGCATCAATTTAATAAAGAATTTGAAGAATTTAAGGAAAATGTATCAAAAAAATTAGACTTGATTAAAAATGACGCTTTAAAAGAAGATTTGATGCATTTTATAAATAGAAATCAGGTTATACTTAATCAAATGCTTGGATCCTTAGAACAAAAAGTTGAAGACAAATTAGAAATTAAAGATTTTAAATCTACAAGTATTATGGTTCAAAGAAGGGTAAAAAAAATACGTGAAAGATTTAAATATATTGAAAATGAAACATCTAAACTTAAAAAAGAATTCAAAAAATCATCTCCGACATTCAATACAAAAAATAAATTTCTTTTTGACGATTTTAAACATTTTCTGCATGAGTATGATGAGATAATTAATGAGAAAATTAAAAAATTAGAGCAATTAATACTTAAAAGTTATGTAAAAATTGTTATTAAGGCGGTTAAAGACGAATATATAACAATATCTTTTTTGGCGCGCGAACTTAAAATTAAAAAAGATAAAATCCAAACATATATTATCACATTGATTGGTGAAAATGCTTTACCAGGAAAATATGACCCTGAACTTCAGTTATATTATGAGAATCCTGAAATTATTGATAGTTTAAATCCTGCTAAGTTAAAAGTTATTAAAACCACAAACTTCAAATTTTATGAGATCCTTAATAGATTAAGATTCGTTGCCAGTCAATATGGATCAGTTATCTCTTTAATTGCCGCTTTGTTTACAATTTCTTTAGCCCTCAATAATTTAACAGGAGGAAACCCTTTGGCAGTGTTTTTTCCGCTAATAATTACAGTCGTTATTATTTTATATCTCTTATTAAGAAAGCAAAAAGAAGAGAAAATATGAATGATTAAGTAATATTTTTAAACAAGTTTTGAGAATTTTTTATTAATAAATTAAGATTTTACAAAAATTTTGGAAAGAAGCACATATGAAAGAAGCACGAATTCTCAATATTGATACAAGAGGAAGAATAGTAATTCCAAATATCTTCCGAAAATCGTTAGGGATCGAGGATGCAACCCAAATAATGATGATAGCAGATAGTGAGAAGAAAGAAATTCGAATCTATCCCGTAGGTTGGACTGGAGAAAAAGACACTGTTAAATTAAAAATTTATATGAATGATGTTGCGGGTTCATTAGCACTAATTGCAAAAACCATAGGTGAATTAAATATTTCTCTTATTTACGGTGAAGCAATCGTTATTGAGAAAGGAAAATTAGCGATATGGAATGTGATTGCACCTATTCCTGATGGTTTAAATATTGATAATGTAATTGAAACATTAATTCAAAGAGGTAATGCTCAGAAAATTGAGATAATTGAATAGATTTTTAAAGAATTTTTAAAAAAAAGTGAATTATTATGGCTAAGAAGAAGATTAAGAAAGAAAAATCAGAAAAGGATGAAGATTTAAGTGAGTCAGACGTAAAGCAAGATGGACTTAGTTTTTTAGAGACCGCTTTGAAAAAAAGTAAAGATAGTAAAAAAGCTTTAGAAGAATTTATGGGAGGAAAAGCGGAGTCAAAAACTGAAGAAACTGCAAATGAGAAAAATGATAATATCGAGATAACCCCACAATTGACATCTGAAACAAGTCAGGATAATAAAACGATATCTGAAGGGTCCGGTATAAAGATCGAGGTTTTAGAGGATTTTAAAGAAATTGAAGATTTACCAACAACACCTCATAGAGAAGAATTGAATTTATATGAGAATTTGAGTGTTTTTTTCGATGAATTATTTAATAGTTTTAGTGATAGATACACAAGATGGGAGAATTCTACTGGAATGATTTTATCTATTTTACGAAAAATGAGAAAAATAACCAAAAAAAACACAGAACAGCTGATAAATTCGATAGAAAATTTACTTGCAAAAACACAAAAAGGATTAACTGATTTTGAAATAAAGCGCAATGAAATTGAAAAAATTTCAAACACTAATTTTGGAGTAATTTCGAAAGATTTTAAAAAAATATTAGGCCTTCTAGAATTACAGATTCAAGAATATCAATTAAAAAAAGAAGTTTCGGAGCTTTTACTTAAACCTTCATAGAGTTTAGAATTAATTAATTAATATTTCTTAGTTCTCCTAAAAACCACGGATTTCACAGTTTTTTTGGTGTAATAACAAGGTTTTTTTAAGGATAAATTGCATATAAAATATTATGGAAAATGAGAAAGAAGAGTTTTTGCGTCCCCTAATCTTAGACATAGGTTCTGCTAATTTTCGGTTAGGTTTTGCGGGAGAAGATCTTCCCGATATTATAGTCCCAAGTATATATACAGATATAACAGATCCCATATATAAATCAGATAATATTTCAGGATTAAAGGATATTGTTATTTCTAAGAATACAGAAAAACATCTATATGGATCTGAAGCTTTAAAATATAAAGATATTTTGAATACTCATCAATTTGTAATAGAAAAAAATTATAACGTCTTGAAAAAATTCTTTTTATATTATTATCATCAATTGGGAATAGAACAGAACTTTTTTTTCCAACAGCCATTAATTGTTTTATTTCCCTTTACTAGTTCAGAGAATGATAAAAAAAAAATGCAACAGATATTTTTAGATGAATTAAATTTCCCCCAAATTAATTTTCTTACTTTTTCTGATTGTGTTTTATCTGCCATAGGTAAAAATACAGGGGTTGTTATCAATCTAGGAGAACAAAATTCGTTTGTTTCAACATATTTACATGGATTTAGTAATTTCTCAGCTCGCGACTTTTTTCCAATTGCAGGAAAGGATCTTACTGAATATTTTATGGATTTAATATTATTTAATAAGAAATACAAAATAAATTATATAGATAAATGGATTGCACGAGAAATAAAAGATAGATCTTCAATATGTGTTTTTAATCCTAAAGAAACTAAAAAAAAAATTGAAGAAGGGTTAAGTTCTTTTGACCAAGAAATTCAACTACCTGATGGATGTATTTTTACGATTAATTATGAAAGAATAATGATTCCCGAACCTTTATTCAATCCAAATCGAATTCATTTGGATATTATAGAATTACCAAAAATGATTGCAGATCTTGTTAAAACATGGAATAGGAATGAATGGTTGGAATTACTCCAAAATATTATTCTTTGTGGCGGAACTAGCCTAATTAAAGATCTTGGTAAAAGATTAAAAGTGGAAGTTGGTAAGTTTTTTTCCGAAAAAATCAGAGATGAAATTAAGGTTATTACACCAACAGGAAGAGATAATATGGGCTGGATAGGAGCATCTATTTTATATTCTCGTGGATTAATTACGAAAGGATGGATTGAAAATCCAAATTATCAAAATAAAAATCAAAATGGTGAGGTTATATCCCAACCTCCTTCTAACGAAGTAGATGAAGATTGAAGTGTCAAATATAATTAATTTTAATTAGTTTTAGTTGAGTTAATAAAAATATGAGTTCTCAAAATGAAAAAAACCAAGAATTTTTCAAGAATTTTGAACAGCAAATAATCCAAGGTCGAAAATTGTTAAAGTTAGGAAATCATAAATGGGCAGATAAGTTATTCACAAAACTATATTTTGATATTCAAAAGGCAGATTGGATAAACCTTCAAAAAAAAGACCAATTAAATGAAATTTTAAATAATTCTTGGGATAAATATTTACAGTCTCTAATTCAACAAACCGACGAGGGCTCAGTTTTTGACGTTATAAAATATTATGATTCTTATAATCGTTATTTTGGTTTTTTGGCTAAACAAAACAAATATTATGAATTACTAAATCACGGAAAAAATCTTATCAAATCTTATATTAATCAACCAGACGTTTCAATTAATGGTTTAATAAAATTACTAAACTCTCTTTCAAACATTATGAAAGATGAAGGAAATTATCATGAATTACTTAAATACCAAATTCTATCCATTTACCTTAATAAATCAGTTTCTCCATCATCAATATATTATTTTTCTGTAAATTTTTTATGGGAATTTCTAAAAAAAATTGAGCCTACTAAAAGAACCTTATTACTATATGTTTTTATAGAAAATATTGGAATCTCATTTCAATTAAAGGAGAATTCTGAAGAATTTGTAAAAGAGATAAATAATATTATGGTAGATAAATTACGCCCTGAGTTAAAAAGTGAATTCTCTCATTTATCAAAAATAAAAATAAATGAAACAAATTTTAATGAGATCTTCTCAGATTTAGAAAATTTATTGATGTATTTGAATGATATCGGAGAATCTAGCTGGATATTGAGTTTAATAGAGAATATTTTTCTTAAGATTATTCAATTCAATTCCCTAGATGATGCTGTTGATTATATAAAGAAATACTTATATTTTTTACTAAAAAGAAATCGATTTGAGATATCATTTAATTTGTATAAGTTTTTAGGGAATTATTTTAAAGAATTCCATAAAAATAAATATAATTTTCTTTTAATTGAACATTGGGCTGATGCTTGCAAAAATTTTAGAGATCTAAAAGAAAAAAAATATCTTTTGAGATCATTAGAAGAATTACAAAAAAATATTTCAACTCCTTCAAATGCTAAACAAATAGTGCATTACTTTTATGTCTATAATTTTATTTGGAGGCTAAAAACTAAATTTATTACACCTGAAAAATTTGAATTTTGGAATTCAATGTTTTATAGAGCATTTTTTGAAGAACAGGATATAAATTTAAGCGAAAATATAAATAAATTTTTATCCAAAAAAATACAACCATTATTGACAAATTTACAAGAATTTCCAAATGAATATTCTCAGGAACTTGAAAATATGTCTTTTTTCGATCAACAAGATGAAGGATTATTTAATCTATTCGACGAAAAAGAGAATCTGAAAATCGAATCTCTCTCAATAAGAATTAGAAATAATGGGAAAATAAATTATTTTGGAAAATTCGAGGATTCACAAGAATTTCAAGATATAATTGTTGATGAATATTGGAACGACGCTTATTTAATTAAAATTTATAATGATCTTTTTTGGAATATAGAAGTTGAAAAAGATATAACATTTGTAGATTTTGGAAAACTTCTGTATTTATCTCTTCCAAAAAAACTTAGAAATATATTTTTAAAATTGAAACAAGATTGTACAGATCATATTCCTCACATATTTTTAATGCTTGATAAAATAACTATACCGTTTGATTTAATCCACGATGGGTCTGGATTCTTTTCTCTGAAATATCCTATTGGATACTCTCTTGGAGAACCTGATTTAAGACGATTCAATTCGAGAATGCCTGTTTTGCCTTTAGATCAATCGAAACAAAAATTTAATATATTAATTTTTGGGAGTTTAAATTTAATGCTTCCATCAAAATGGGATGATGCCACAAAAAATAATGTGTTAATGTATCCCTTTAATGAAGGTGTAAATGAGTTAAATCATATTATCCAATATTTCAGTGAATCTTCTTTCGTTGACCATATGGAATATTACATACAAGAAAATTTAACACGAGAAAATGTTTTAAATAGTATAATCTCAGGAACTAATGACATCATTCATATCATTGGAAATTTATTTTATTCAACCGAGAATCCAAAAAATAGTTATTTTATTACTAATGATTATCAAACAGTTTCTATTTCAGATATTAATTATGCTATAAAAAAGACTACTACTACCAAAAAACCATTCATTTTCTTTAATGTACGTATCTTCAATCTTTTGGGAGATCAATTACCATCAATTTTAAAGGTTATTTCTAAGATAATTCAAAATTTCGATCAAAACGAGATAACTGGAATTATTATAAGAATTTTATACGATTTTAACGATAATACAAGGCAATTAATTTCAAATATATATAATAATCTGACTGATGGGTTTAGTCAAGGAATTTCTGTATTGAAAGCACGACAAAAAATTCTTCTAAATAAGGTGGCGTCAAATGTTGACCAAAAAGAAATAGATATACAACAAGACATAAATGTAGAATCAATCATTGCTTTTAATTCATTTCTTCTTTTCGGAAAGCCCTGGAAAATGCTTGAATAAATTGTTAACCAGAGAAACAAAAATAATTTAAATATTCAAAATTAATAGAACATAATAAATAAAATAAAAAACAAGGAAATTTGTATGGATAGAATATCACAATTAAGATTAGAAAATACTAAATTAAGAGATAAGGTAAATGAACTCGAACAAAAAATTATCTCCATTGTCGGTCTGATTGATCTTTTTCCATCTGGAATTGAAGGTAAAAAAGAAGCACTAAATGAGAAAATTTTATCAGTTATAAACTCAACTGTATCTAATTTAAAAATAATAACCCCTAAAATTGGACCTTTCTATTCTGAAAATATTTTAAGTGTAGCTAAAAAGGGAATCCCTGTACTTATGATAATTAATGACAGAAGATTTATCCCACAAGAATTTCAACAATACTACGATAACTTAAAAACAAAATCCAATGTAAGTATTGTGAATAACCCTAATGTAAAATATCTCTTAGTTATGAATGAAAAAGAAGTTGTATTCAGTGCAGCATCCTTGGTAAAAAAAGAATTAACTAATTCTATTTTAATAGGAACTCTTGTTAAAGAAAAAAAAAAATTAGTGAGAATTGAACAGATCTTCTCGAATATGCTTCCATCTTTTATGAGGTAATGCCCATAAAAAAAGATTTTTAAAACAAATCATTTAATTCCTAAATTTAAATTTTTAATCTCATTTTAAAATTGGAATATTTAAATGAAATCCCTTTTTTAAAATTCTTTTAAAATAGATTCCCCTTCGCAAGAATTTAAAATATCCAATCCTATTTCTCGAATTATATCCAATTTTACCTCAATCAACTCAAATATATCATCTAATTTGATTTTTTGATTTTTGGAAATATAATTTTCAACGATTTCACTGCATTCCATTGATAATTTAGCCATCTCTAAATGAGATTTTATCTTCTTAAATATAGGAATATTAAAATATAAAGGTCTTTTATGATGATGTCGAGTATCTCTTATAATTTTTACACTTTCAAATAAATCAGGAATATTTAACATCCCACATAGATAATATGCCTCATTTTCATTTTCCGTACTATAATAATAGCATGTTGAATCAATGAATTTTCTTCCCTCAGGGTCGTATATAACACTAGCAACTAAATTTTTTGCATTAGGAAAAATTACTTTATATTTGCCTTTTTGATCTTTTTTTACCTTTGGAAGATTATTTGCAGTTTGTGGGCTACATAATTTATTTCTAAAATTAATTCCGATTTTAAACAGATCTTTTTTAGTCTGTTGCTCATAAATTTTACTTATTAATTTCCAATGTTTTCTACTAAAAGGCCCCAAATTTTTAAAATTATATTGATATTCTTTATCTATAGGTAAAAAAATAGAATAAGTTCCACAATAAAACGGATAAAGTTTTCTTGAAAGAGTTGCTTCAAATATATTTGTTATTTCAACTCTTTCTCTTTGATAATGGGCTTTTTTCCAAAATCCTTTTGCTTGTGGTGATATCCATGGTTCAATTATTGCAATCTTTCCATTCTGAATTAAATTAATAATGTGACAGTAAAGTAAAGACTTTGGAATTAGATCAGCCCCTTGAACAAATTTTGGATGATAGTAAGAGGTATAAATTGGAAGTAATTTGTCTTTTTCTTTAGGTTTTATTAATTTTTTAACTGAATATTTTTTTCCTCTTTCTTTTTGTGAATATGCCCATGGTTCCAAATAATATTGTTCTATTAATCGCATACTTTCTGAATCCAAGTAATTACAATGACATGGATATTTCTGAAAAACTGTAGTTATATCATCCTTTTCACTCTCATTAAATTTTGCAAAAAAGCAACAACAATCAATATTAAAAACTAGATCATTAAAAATAAAAAATTCTATTTCATAAAAATTATCAAATCTGCGTGCAAATTCATTTTGAGAAGAAACTATTAAGGATCGGGGCATTACAAAAGCAATTTTACTAGAACCCTTTTTTTTAAGATATAAACTAGGAATTTTGTATAGAAAAATAACGGCTTCTTCGATATTAGTAATATTCTCAGATCCAGGTAAAATATTATATTGTTTGGAAATTAGCTTCAAATTTCGTTTTAAGTCAGAATTTGCATCTTTATAAGTTAACCAAGGGGGATTAGTTATTATTAGATCCATTTTCTCCTTTAACAATAACATTCGAATTCCAACCAAATTATTCAAAATATATAACCAAATATGGTCTTTATCGAGTTGCTTTAAATCATATAATTGGTTAAAAAAATTAAATAGTACTTCCTTTATCAAAGTGTTAGTAGAACCTATTTTTGAATTAAAGAAGGATAGTTCATCTTTATTATTTAAAAATTCAATTGCAGCATCCCATGTATCTTCGAAATTTACAAATTCTTCCCAGACATTATAAATTGATTTTACTAATTTCCTAAAAATACCAATAGATCTTAAAGATAAAGCTTCCTCAGGGATTTTTAATTCTTTTTTATCATCGATTGTATTAATACAAAAATTGTAATAATTACCTAATAATATATCAGATTGTTTAGAAAATTCTATTGGATCAATAGAATTACATAGATATACATTTATTGATATTTCTTCAATCCATTCCCTTCGAAATTTAAAATATAAAATCAAATTTGCTTTTGAGGTTAATATTGCAATAGGATTAATGTCAAAACCATAGATTTTATTAACTGATTCAAACCATTTCTTAGTGGGTTTTACACCTTCTTCTAATTCAAATAAGCTATCAATTTTTTTTAATAATTCAATTAAAAAAGTTCCACTTCCACAAGATGAATCTAATACAGCATCACCTAAAGTATAAGATTTTTCCACCATTCGTCTTGCTAATATTTCTGGAGTATAATATTCACCTAATTGATGTCTAACTCCAGCAATGATCATTTCTTGATAAATTGTTCTAAAGATATCTGTTGCTTCAAATTTCATTAATTTTAATTTATCAAACAACTCATCGCATACTCCTGAAACATTGATAACCCAACGGAAGAAATCATAATGAAATAAAGAAATTCCTAACGTTTCAAAATAATTTTCTAAATCCCTAAAATAATCTCTGGAATATTCATCAGGTTTTATGAATTCCTTGTATAGTATTAATTTTATTAAAGTACTCAAATATGAATGTCTTAAAAAGAGTTCTTTTCCTATTTTCTCATCATGATACGCCATACGGAAATTATTTTTCCATTGCTGGAAACAAACAGTATCCTGACCATTATGTTCATCAAAATGTTTTTCCAATCTGGCTAGATATAGTATATATATTGGTGAATTAATACCAAATAATATTGCAAATTGTTCGGCATTTAAAACTCTCGGTTCAAGAAGACATTGAATTAAAGATCTGATAGATTTTTTATTTAATTCTTGTTGTTGATGTAGTATCAAATTTCCATCAAAATACCAGATAAATTCTTCAGATATCACAATTAAAAGTGAAGGGAATGATGCATTTAATTTTCGATATTCCTCAACATATTGTCTCCCTTTAGAGCCAATCCAATTTTCTAGCTCATTTTTTGAGATTTTATATTTAAAATCAATTATTATATCTCCTATTAATGAATCAGGTCTTCCCCTTAGCAATTTTTGCTGTTCTTGATAATTAAGTTCGAACTTATCAAATAAACTTTCAAACCAGTGTTCTATAGTATGTTCATTTAAGGCTCTTTTTAAAGGACTGATATCAAAATCTTTATCATAACTTGAAATCATTAATTTTTGTCCATGTTTATTATTTATATGAGTAGTTTATTCTAATATCCAAAGTCATAACAAAATTGTAAATAACTAGTAGAAGAAATCATAAAACACATGGATATTACATAATTAGTCAAAAAAAGATATATTTGTAGTATTAATTAAATCAAAAAAGCGACTCAAATTAAAATATATATTAAAAAAATATTTGTTTTTAAACAATTTATTATTCCTTTTCTCTCTATTTACTTATATCTTTCATCCTATAATTTTGTTTCATGTCAAATAAATTTGATCAAGAATATACGGAATTAATATTAGATGATCTCAATGAACAAACATTAAAAGAAAATTTAAAATCATCTCTTCTTGAAGATATTAAATACCTCTTAATAAGAGAGAATTTAATTTCAAGTAAAAATCACTTCAATTTTTTAATAGTCGATGGCTCAGTAAATTCTGATAATAATAGGTTTTATAAAGGAAAATTTTTAATTCAACCACTTAATACATCAAGATCCATAGCGTATGGTGATTTTTCAACAACTATAAGAATATTAGATAATGAAACCGTTGAGATTCTTGATATGATTGTTGGGCTATATCCAAAAGATTTTTATTATGGTATAAATGCTCTCTCTAAAATTAACTTTCATATTCCATTTCAGAATTGGTAAGATATATGTCATTTTAATTAACTTTTATTAAAGTTGCTACTCTAGTAGTAAAAACAAAAATTAATGATGTTTTAAAAAAATTTAATATAAATAATCAAAAAATAATATAAATAAACCCAAATACAAAATTAAAATTTTACGCGGTCTCTTGCCCGGACACTTCGCCCTGAAGTTTTTTATAATGATTTAATACCCCTTGGCGTGCAGCATAAACAAATCCTCGCTTCACATTAACTCCAGTAATTGCGATCGTTTCATAGACCAACGTTTGATTTAACTTAGCTTTATCAAGAACTTCGCGAATCTTATTTATCTCTACAATATCTTCTAAATCACGTTTATTTGCACAAACAACGAGTGGAACTTCCGCTGGGTCAGAAAAACTTTTAGAAATTAATTTATCTCCATAAAATTGTAATAATTCTTTTAAACTCCATATGTTTTCTTCCCACTGGTCGATTAAACTGTCCCAAAAGAAGAGGATACAGTCAGTTCCTTTTAGGACCGTTCGTCTCTGGAACTTATGGCGTCTCTGGCCAGCAACGGTATATACTTGAAAAACTACATTGCTTACTCGAGCAACAACTCTGTCAAAAAAGAGGGTTCTTCCAGTTGGGTCAGCTATTTGCTGCATATCCCCTGAAGCAAGCCCCTCCTTCTTGTAAACCCATTCTAGAGCCGTGGTTTTTCCTCCCAGTGAAGGTCCCCAGAAAACTACCTTAAAGACGAGTGTCCCGTCACCTCTTCGCGAAGGCATTATATTAATTTAATATTGTTTAAAGTATTTAAATAATTTCAATCAATAAAAAGCTATTCCAATTAAAGATATTTAACTCTATGTATTTTAATTTCTTAAGAATATAAATTTCTAAAAGGAACTCAAGTGTCTGTTTACTTTAAATTATTAATTCATTAAAATGTAATTTAAAGAAGAGAGGATTAATAATTTATTGAATTCTTTTACACTATGTGGATTTTAAAACAGAAGAAATGGAAGAATTATTTAATGAGGTTGGTTTTAGAATTGAAAAGGTATATAGAGATTTCGGACTATTTGTATTACTTATTATAATGTAAAAATCTATACTTTAATCATCAATATGCAGAAGAGAGATATAACCACACTTTTGCCTTTTTGGTTTTGTTTTAAATAATTCATATCTTTTCTTTAAACCCTCTTTTCTTTCTTCTGCGACTCTTATATTAATTTTATAAAAATAGTATTAATTAGACAAAACCAAAAAATAAAATGCAGGAGATAGTAAAAAACCTATTAAATCAATTAAAGAAAGGATGAAATTTTAAACAGTGTGAAGTTAAAAATAATTTCACTTTTTCAATTTTAAAAAGAAATATAGAATATAATTGCAGCAATTTTAATTATAAATAGATAATATCAATAATAAAGAATTAAAAAAGTGAGGATAAAGTCTTTAATACTTCTCCGCCCGTCAACAAATAGGGGGAGGAGGAGGGCGAAAATAAGTGTAGATTACTCTACACCAACCAAAAGACAAAAATCCATTATGGGAGGAGATGCAACTTTTGACTTTATCCTTACCTATATTATTTAAAAACTAACTATAAAAAGATTTCTATTCCATTTTTTTGTTTAAAAAGGTCCATTGAAATTATCATTTAATAATTATCATTTAATACTGAACCCACTTGTATCGCTAGATAATTTAAGATAACATCGTAGTCTTCAGGTGTTATTTCCTTGGTCCTAAGAACAAATTTTTTTATGCTATTAATACAGGAGAGTTGGGTTCTAATTTTTTCAAACTGGAATTTTTTCTGGAGATAAAATTCTTGATTCTTAATTTCATATATTAACTTATCTCTTAAGTCCTCCAATTGTGGATTAGGTGCAATATTTTCAATTCCCATGTTATTAATTCTATAATTCATCATAATAATTTCAGATTAAATTTTAATTATTTAAATAAAAAAAGAGCGGAAAGATACTATAAAGAAAGAGATATAACTCATTTATTAAGATTAATTTTCTATAGAATAAAAAAAAATTAAAAGAATAAATTTAGACTAAAAAAAGTATTCCATAAGGGCTTTTCTGAACTCACTCAGCCACTCATTATCAATATCGGCCCACTTTATGATTTTTCACCTCTACTAATTTTATCTCCAAAATTTGAAAAAATTGAATTGAATCACTCTAGAAATAGATCTATATAAAGAAAAAATGAAAATTGGGAAATTCGTTGGATCAATCGGTTAAACTTACTAAAAACTGACAGCTCTTGCAATATATAAAAGGACTATGAACCTTCAATTGCAATGGACTCTCACATTTGGGGCAGAGAATCCTTCTTTTTGGAATAAGACTCACAATAAACTTACATTCGCTGCAATAAATGAAGGGTTTCTGAATCTTTATTTTGAATGGTTTCTCACAAACCGGACATTTAGCCTTATAATCTTCAAAAAGAGTATTAATCCCTTCAAAACTGTAAATATTCATTACTTCCGAATACATTTCTCGTTTCATTCTATCGTTAATTATTAAGTACTATAGATTTTAAAATACAAATATTTAAAGAAAAAACCCAAAAGCAGGATAAACTTGAAAAGCTATGAATTAAAAAAAAATTAAATGAAATAAGATTTATCATTATTCTTTCTCTTCTTCTCTGTATATACCGCTCTCTCCGTGTCCAATTCCACCGCTTTCTTATAACACATTTATTTAGAAATTTAATTTAGAACAACGAGTATAAATTCCCGAGTAATACTTTGGGGCAAAAATTTATCACCTTCTCCATGCCATTTCCCACATCTCGCAGGATCAGGAATTAAACCGAACAAATTCTTGGTAGAGTGAGACACCAACTCTCTAGTCTTTCTGGAGTTATTAAAGCTAATTAATAGATTTTTGTCATTTTCAAATTCACTAGAATGTGGTTCAAATATCTTTTAGAATATCATCTGTCATTAGTATAATCTGGTGGAGTATTTTTGAATTACCTTTTGAGTCTGATAAAAACCGTTTTGATATGTATGTATATTTCTTATTCTATAATATTTTAATTGATATAATATAATCCTTTATGAAAAAAATGAGGTCCCATTTTTCATTCATTGCTTTTAAAAAACAAAAGGACACAAAAATAAGGGAATTTATGGATTATTAAATTTTTAAAAGTTTAGACAACTTTGGTATATCCGTTTTTTTTACCTCAATGATGCTTGTAATCCAAACTGAAATAATCATAATTAGTATTGCGATTCCCATTTGCCAGAACATCGATAATGGTATGATATAAGAGTGAGGAAAGAAAAAATACGCATAAGCCGCATAATAAGAGACATCTAATAGTCTAAGTATTACGAATGCACCTAAGAACCCAAAACACCCAATTAAAAATCCATAGGTTATATAAATTATACCTTCAATTAAGTTAATTTTAACTAATTCGTTCTTCTCAATACCCCTTGCACGTAAAATACCCAACTCAACTTTTCTGTCAGAAAAATTTTCATATAATAAAATAATTAAACCAAAAATACCAATAACCATGATAAAAAAATAATCCGTATCTAATAATTTAATAATGGATAGTGGTTTTGCTAAAATTTCTTCTAAAACTTTTGTAGAAGAAATTTGCTCATCAAATTTTTCTTCAATATCTTGAGCAATTTGACTCTTACTTATGTTGACATCATCCTTAACATCAATTAAATAATAAACACTAAAATATTGAATATCTTCTAAACCATAGGTTTCATTAATATATTCATAATTTACCAAGATCTCATTTCCATATTCAATTCCAGGCAACACATAAAAAAAGCCAATAATTTTAAAATTCAATTCTTTATAGGTATCCTCTGAAGGTTCCCTGGGTTGAAAGATTAGAACTTTTAAGGTATCGCCAATATTTAATCCGTATTTAAGTGCAAAATCTTTTTGTACAAGGGTTCCATTTTTCATTGTACTTAATTCTAAAATTGTATTTACGTTAGATTCAATAGAGAAATATTTATCTTTGAATTGAGATACTTTAACGTAATTTTCTGGATGAACTGCATGAACTTTAATTTCATAAGAGTAACTTCCATAGTCAGTCTTGATAAATTCAGAATTTCCAGAAAATTTTACCAATAGGGTTGTATTATTTATATTTGAAGACATGTTAGTAATATTTTTGTCTAGATCTGGAGAAAAAGACCTATAAGAGCCACATGCCTTAATATCAGATCCAATATTCAAATATGTTAATTCATATTCAAAATCCTTTTGACTTTCAGAAATAACAGCTGATAATATTGCAAAACAAAAAGTAAATGAAATAATACAAACCAATGCAAAAGTTCTTCTGGTATTTCTTGTAAGATTTCTAACAATTAATTTATATTTATTTTTTGCAAAAGGTTTTATTATTTTTCTCGAGAAACTAACTAATGGCTTAATTCCAAAAGATAAAATTAACCAATCTACTTTCGATCTGAAAGGTTTCTCTTCCACTTTTAGTTGTGAAAATTTTTTAGTTGTGGTTATAATTGATTTTTTTGAAAAGTCTTTTAAAGGTTTAATTAAAGAAATTAATGAAAAGATAACTCCAATAACCACTGAAAATATAATTGTAAATGGATTAATTAATATCCCAACTCCTTGTAAAAGAGGAATAAATTCATTTCCTAATAATGAAAATAATATAAAATAGCTTGTAAAATAACCTCCTAAAACGCCTATTAACCCCCCAATTATTCCATAAATAGTTGTTTGAATAATAATCCATAAAATTATTTGTCTTTTTGATGCACCTTTACTCGAAAATTGACCGAACTTTATTTCTTGTTTATTTAAAGAAATAGTGTAAAGTGTCATGGATAAGAAGAAACTTAAAATAAATACAGAGAAAGATACCATCAATAAAGAGAGTTGATAAAATGCCATGTCATTACGAGTAGAAACTAAATGTTGAATTAAATCGCTATTAACTTGAAAAAAATAATCTGAATCATCTTCGATGTAAATTCGATTTTTGATTCGATAAATTCGGTCGATAATACCTTCATAATTTAATATATCCAAACTATAGTGGTCAATTAGAAAATTATAACTTATACGGTTCTTTAAACGATTATAAGGATCATTAGATAATGAAAGGTTTTCATGCAATTCTAGTGCAAAATCAAAATTAGTTAAAATTACTACACCCTCCCTTGTGGGATGGATGTGAGGGAAAAAACTCTCTAACACTAATCTATCATTTTCATCTAAGATATGATTTATTTTAATAGCTCCTACAACTTTTAAATCTGAAACTGTAAATATCACATTTTCTGGATATCCATATGTTTCAAGTAAGTATGTTCCAAGTGTAATAGTATCATTAATATTAAGATTTAGCGAAGAAAATGTGTCATAATCGAGTAAAATTTCCCTTGGATTAAGGGGTAATCGTCCTAATAATAATTCATATGTGGATTTAAAGCGATCTAATGAATAAAATGAATTATTTACTCCCAAGATTGATGCAATATATTGAAAATATGATATTTTATATTTATCTTCAATAATTTTATCCCAATTAATCGTATCATTTTTAGTTAGGATTAAATCACAAAAAAAATAACGTGAATAGCTTGGAATGATATGTTCGATAATAGGATCATAATCTTTTACTTTATTTAAAGTTTCTACAATACCATCTATATCAACAGAATCTGCTTCTACATCAATATCAACATAGATATCTGATAATGATGTTTTAATATTATAAATAGTTAATGACAATGTTGAAATATTGATTCCTGAAAATAGTATTATTGAAATAAGAACTCCAAGAATTAAGATTATCGATTTTCTCTTATTTCTTATTAAATCTTTAAAACCTACTCTTAAAATTCCCATAATTTTCTAAAATATTTTTTTTTCAAAGTTATATGGAAGGAAATTTATTTTACATTTCAAATTTCTTCATTTTTTCCGATAATTCTTCAATATTTTTTTTTAATTTATTAAGTTCCCTCATTTTCTCAAGAGTGATTTCAGGTTTAATAGCAGTTGTCTTTGAGAATTCTTCCAACTGTTCTTTAGTTAATTCTTCGGTAATTAATCCATCTTCAATTACATAGAGATAATCTGCAATTTTTGATATGTTTTGATCGTGAGTGGCGATAATTACAATTTTATTTGGATAATTTTTAATTAGTTGTGTCAAAGCTTCCAGAAAGTTATCTCTGGATTTTGAATCTAATTCTCCGGTTGGTTCATCGCACAAAACAATATTTGGGTTATTTGCAAGAGCTGCGGCAATTGCAAATCTCTGCTGTTCACCACCTGCTAATTCATCTGGTCTATGATTTTTTCGATCTTCAATTTTCAACAGAGATAATAGTTCATTAACCCGAGATTTTCGCTCGGATTTAGATTTTCCAACTAAGGTCATTGGCAAATCAATATTTTCTTCACCTGTAAGAGTTGTAACGAGATTAAACATTTGAAATACAAATCCGATATTATTTCTGCGAAATTTATCTAATTCTTTATCTGTTAATTTCGTTATATCAATTTCACCAACTAGAATCTCACCTGCTGTTGCTCTATCTAGTCCCCCAATCAAGTTCAATAGAGTTGTTTTGCCACATCCAGATGGCCCCATTATACATGTTATTCCTGGGTAAAATGTAGTTTTTAATCCTCTTAAAGCGACCACTTCAATTTTTCCTTGTTTATAAACTTTTACAAGATCCTTAATGGAGATTTTTTCTGGTTCTAATATATCAACTGAATTTAAAGCAAAGCCTTTTATTTTTTTAATTTTTTTAGTAGTTTTTTCCATTTTTTTTCAATTTATTTAGATTATAATAGTTTTATTTTAGGTTATCAAATTTTTAAAAGTTTGGACAAATTTGGTATATCTGTCTTTCTTGCTTCAATAATACTTGTAATCCAAACTAAGAATATCATAATTATTATAGCGATTCCAATTTGCCAGAACATCGATATTGGTATGATATAAGAGTGCCGTAAGGGATAAAACCCATATTGAATTTCATCTAATAGATTTAGTATCATAAATGCACCCAAAAATCCTAAACAGCCAAATAAAAAACCATAGGATATATGAATTATACCTTCAATTGTATTAATTTTAATCAATTCCTTCCTCTCAATTCCCCTTGCACGCAAAATTGCCATCTCAATATTTCGTTCAGAAAAATTTTCATATAATAAAATGATTAAACCACCAGTAGCAATAATAATAATAAAAAAATATTCTATATCTAATAATTTAATAGCGTCCATAAGTGGATTGCCCGATTGTGATTTGTTTAATTCTTCCTCTAAGATTCGTGTAGAAAAAAGATATTCATCAAATTTTTCTTCAATGTCTTGAGCAATTTGAGTTTTACTTATATTCACATCATCTTTAATATCAATTAAATAATGGATACTATTATATTGAATATTTTCAATACCAAATGCTTCATTAATATATTCATAATTTACTAAAATATTATCTCCGTAATAATAATAGTAATAACTAGAGCCAATTCCTGGAAGCGCATGAAAAAATCCAATAATCTCAAATTGCATTTCGAGAGTTGGACTGTATTCATCTGTATATTGATAGATTCGAACTTTTAAAGTATCACCAATATTTAATCCAACATTACGTGCCCAATCTTTATCAACAAGAGTTCCATTTTTTATTGTATTTAATTCTAAAATTGTATTTACATTGGATTCAATCGGGAAATACTTATCTTTAAATTGAGACACTGCAAGGTAATTGACTGGTTTAACAGCATATAAATAAATATAGCCAGATGAAGAAGAATAATCAGTGGTATATTCATATTCAGATCTTCCTGAAAATTCTAATATGGGGGTAACGTTGTTTATATTTGAAGACATATCGGTAATATTTTTGTCTAAGTTGGGAGAATATAATCCACTGGAACTATAAGCTTTAATATCAGAGCCTATATTCAAATAAGTTAATTCAGTTTCAAAATCCTTTTGACTTTCAGAAACAACAGCTGATAATATTGCAAAACAAAAAGTAAATGAAATCATAAAAATCAATGCAATAGTTCTTCTGGTATTCCTCGTAAGATTCCGTGCAATAATATCAAAACTCCGTTTTGCAAAAGGTTTTATGAGTTTTCTTGAAAACCTAAAAAATTTGTCACTAAATCTCCCACCAATTATTTTTATTAAGCTATATAATAAAATAAATGGAGCAATTACACTCAAGTTAATCGTATAATAGCTCAGCATTAAAGCGATTATTCGTATTTCCCATGGAAGTTGATAAATAATTTCAAGAGAGAATAAAAAAGTAAAAGCTAATGGTATAATTCCAATAATTAAGAGGACCCAATCTAATTTCGATTTGAAAGGCTTTTCTTCCACTTTTATTTGTGAGAATTTTTTAGTTGTGGTTATAATGGGTTTTTTTGAAAAATCTTTTAAAGGTTTAATTAAAGAAATTAAGGATAAGATAACTCCAATAACTACTGAAAAAATTATTGAAAATGGTTTTATTAAAATTCCAACTTCTTGCAAAAAAGGGATAAAATCGTTTCCTAATAATGAAGATAATATAAAATAACTTGTAAAATAACCTCCACAAAAACCAATTAAACCGCCTACGATACCATAAATGGCTGCTTGAATAATAATCCATAAAATAATCTGTTGTTTTGACGCACCCTTGCCCATATATTGGCCAAATTTTATTTCTTGTTTATCTATTGAAACACTATATAATGTCATAGATAAAAAAAAACCCAAAAAATAAACAGGGATCGATATCATCAATAATAGTGTTTGAACACCTGCTACATAACCTTGAGCTTGTATTAAACGCCAATATAAATCTCCAGAAATGTAAGTATAATAATCTAGTTGAAATTCAATATAAATTCTGTTATTAATTCGATTAATTCGTTCAATAAGACCTTCAATATTTAATAGATCTAAATTATTGTGATTAATAAAAAAATTATACCAAACATAGTTCGAAAAGTTATAATGATTATAAGGATCATTAGATATAGAAAGATTTTCATGTAATTCTTGTGCAAATCCAAAATTAGTCAAAATCACATTTTTTTTCCACATTCCGAGGTAAAAGTTGTCTAAAGCTTCTATATCATTTATTTTAATAATTCCTACAATTTTTAAATTTGAAATTGTAAATGTTAAATTCACAAGTCCCTCATAAGGTCTATCTACATATGTTCCAATTGTAATAGTATCGTTAATACTCAGATTTAACGAAGAAAATGTTTTATAATCAAGTAAAATTTCTCTCGGATTAAGAGGTAGTCGTCCTGATAATAATTCATATGTAGAATTAAAGCGCTCTAATGAATAAAATGAATTGTTTACTCCATGAATTGATGCACGATATTGAAAATATGATGTATTGAAATTATCTTCAATAATTTTATCCCAATTGATCGAATCATTACTTGTTATAATTAATTCATAATAAAAACTGCGTGAATAGCATGGAATGATATGTTCTATAATTGAATCATATTCTTTTACTTTATTTAATTTTTTTAAATCACCATCTATATCGTCAGATTCTGCCCTTATACTAATATCAACATAAATATCTGATAACGATTTTTTAAAATTATAGCTAGTTAATGATGATGTTGAAATATTGATTCCTGAGATTAATATTATTGCAATAAGAATTCCAAGAATCACAATTATCGATTTTCCCTTACTTCTTGTTATATCTTTAAAACCTAACTTAATTATTCCCATTATTTTCTGAAATAGTCTTTTATCAAAATTTAATAAATATTACTTAAAAAAGATTTCATATCAATAATTAATCTAATTCATATTCTTTTTTATATAAATCATTGCGAAAAGGAAAATATGGTATTAGAAAATATTTCCGAAGAAACCTAAAAGTTTTTATCATTTTCAGTTAAATAATATTTTTGATGCAATTAACCTATAAGAATGCGACTCGAATATCATATGGAATAATATTTATAATTAGTGTATTCTGGTGGATGATTTTTGAATTACCACTTGGTTTTAATAAAAATCGTTTTAATATACAGACTTTAGCGCAAGAACTTAGAAATCATCATAATATTTTTATAATAATTTAAATATTTACAAAATGGTCAAAAAATCCTGACTAAAAAAATTTAATATAAAAAGTGTGAAAAAATGAAATTAAAAACTAATTTAAAATTTATAAGGAGATATTAATTGAAGAAAAGAGATTGGATTATCCTAGGATTCATTAGTTCGATAATTTGGTTTTTTGGAGGCTTAATTTTATTCTTGGTAGTAGGAAATAATTTGGTTCCTACACCCATTTTTGCATTTGCAGGAGCATTAGGGTATTTTATCAGTTGGTGGTTGATTGGATGGCCCATTTTCAATCTCAAAAACAAAAAGCGTCTAAGGAAACAAGTAAATGAAATTAATATCAGTTGAATATCTAAAAAAAGGATTTTTTTTATTTGGCGATGTTTAAATCACTTAGAAAAGGAAGGAATAAATAATATTTTTATAATAATGTTGAGCATATTCAAAATGGTCAAAAAATCCTGACTAAAAAATTTAATATAAAAAGTGTCCTTAATGGGAGTAAAAGAAAAAATTAAAAACTTTTGGGAAGAGTTTAAACAGAACTGGTTATGGATTAGTATTGGAGTTTATATTGGTACAACGGTAATGGGCTGGATAGAGTATTTTAGAGGATTTATTCCTTTAATGGGAGTATTTCTTCCTACTTTCGTAATCCCTACTTTTCTGTTCGGTATCTACTATATCAGAAAATTAAATAGCAGAACCATCTATAAATATGTTTGGATAATCGGTGGTGCGGCATCTATAGGAGGTTTAATTTGGTTTGGTGTTGTTTATATTTTTCAAAGTGCACCGTGGGCTCCTTTTCGTGATTATCCTCTTATTTTCAGAATTCCCTTTTATATTATATCAACTGTGCTATGTTGGGCTTTGGGAGGGTATATAATGTATAGATTGGGTAAAAAGAGAGACTTTAGACCTTTCATGTAGAGCGTTAGGAGTTATTATCTGCGAAAGACTACATACTAAATCATGTTGGGCGATTTGTTGTTAATAATAAAAAATCATTCAAAAAATCTTTCCAAATAGGAGTTGATAAGGCTTGAAAAAAAGAGGATTAAGAATGTTTATCGTTGTAGCATTAATCAATTCAATCTTTTTATTCTTTTTTAGAATTTTACTTTCCTATTTTTTAAGGGGAACAGCCATAATAACCGATATTTTCAGTGCTTTTTGGATAGCATCTGTATCATTTATAGTATTGTGCTTATTTTTTAGAAGTAAGTGGTTCCAAGGTCAAGTAAAAAAATACAAAAAAATAAAATGTCCCATAGATCTAAATGAAAAATATTTCCAGTTAGAGGATGAGACAAACGAAAATTAGTACAAAAAAATATATATCTTTAATTGTAATTTAAACAAAAATGAAAAAGATAAAATAAAAATTTCAGATAATTACTCTAAAGAATTCAAAAAGCGAGTATATATTCTTTTTGAAACCACCTGAATTATGATAGCATTCTTTACTGCAACTTTTTTATCAATTCGAGCTGAATTTTTAAGGATATAAAAATTCTGAGATTATTGTTTACTGCAAATCTGGTTATAGAAGCACTTTAGCAAGTGAGATATTAGTTGAAAATTTTCAAAAATCTAACTTATAGAAATCCTAAATCAAAATTATAGAATTTGCTAAACATATATGGAGTAAACTTGTTCATTTTAATAGCATAAAAAAATTTGTTCTTAGGACCAGGGAAATAACATCCGAAGATTATGATGTTATCTTAAATTATCTGGCATTACAAGTGGGTTCTGCAATAAATAATAATTATTAAATTTCGTTATCTCATTGGACATTTTTAAACAAAAAAAAGGGGTTGGGTACAAAATTCAGTGATGACTGACAGGTGAATTCAATTGAAAATTAGATCTCGAACAAACGATTAAGGAAATTTTAAATTAATCCAATAAAAATTATAATAAGAAAAATAATTTTCTATTTGTTCTGAAGATGGATTTAAATATACCTTCCATGAAGGAGAAATATTGCCCCCAATTGTTTATAAATTTTAATCTTTTTATCAAGGGATTCTCTGAATTTACAGACATTTTTATAAAGATTGATTAAATTAAATCCGCCAAAACCAGTCTCTTTATCCAAGTTAGGAAATAGAATATTTAAATAATTAATTCTCTATATGATCCATAGCATGCTCCAAATATTTATTTTGAACGTTCAATTGGAGTTCATATCGTTTTTCATATTTATTGCATTATTGGCGGGAGAATTTTTAATTCTTTTTATATATTATGTTAAAGGAGGATTTCAAAAAGAAAATACAAAATCTGGCCTAAATTTTTTAATTCTGGTTTTTTATTTTATTTATTTTGGTCTAAGTTTCGTAAATCTATTTATTTTTGTAATATCATTTAGTATTTTGTTTTATTGGGCTTCTTATACTTATGTAAAATCCGAATTTTCAAATAAAAACGATGGTTTATTGCAAATTAATTGGTATTGGTTATTGGTTTTCTTTTATATGTATATAGTTTATTTTTATTATAGTTCTTATACTCCTAATGAACATATATTCTCTTCAATTATTCAAATGATGCTTGTACTATGGGTCTATTATCTATTTCATCGTTATTTATTTAATAAAAAAAAAGCAGTTACTTTTAGAAACAAAGCTCGTGAAGAATTAGAAAAAAAAAATTATGAAGAGGCATTAAATTTCCTTAAAGAAGCAGTTCAGGCTTCAAATAATATAATCGGCATAACAAAATTAGAGAATCAATTGGAGATAGAATTTAAAAATATGGAAACTACTATTAAAGAAGGTAATTTTAAAAATCTTGAAAATATATTACCTGAAATTATTAATCAGAAGACTCAAATTTTAACATATTTTTTTGTTTGTTCTATCGTTATATTTATAATAATCTTATTTCTAATTTTCAATTTTTGACTATATTAAATATTATAAAATCGTTTTGGAAAATTTTCTTTATAGAATAGTTCCCACTAGAAAAAATTAGAATGTTATTTAGCGTTTTAAACCCCATCACTGGATTTTGTAACCACCCTCGTTTTTTTCTTTAAATATCCTCGTTTTATTTATACTTCAATTAAAAAAAATAAATATCAAAAAAGAGAATAAAAAATGATAAATATAGGCAGACATATCTCCAATGGAGTGTTGACCAATCGTGATTGCTATTTCGATCAAAATATTCTTAAAAACCATGCGTTAGTTATCGGAAGCTGGAGGGCGGGTAAAAGCGTTGAGGCAGTAAATATTGTAAATCAAATTAAGGATGTAGGCACAATAATATTTAATTTACAGAATATATTCCAAGAGCGACTATATGTGATTAATAGGTTTATTAGAGTCCCACAAGACCATATCTCCATCCCCTACTTATCACCTATAACAAATAAAGGAATAGATGATAGAAGTTTAACTGAATTAACATCACTCTTACTTTTAGAGATCCCTTTTGAAGAAAAATACCGACTAGACCTTGAAATTACCATTAAATCGTTCCTAAGTGAATACTTTTCCAAGGAATCAAAACCTCCCGAATTATTTCATGATTTAATTAAATATTTTGCAGAATATCTTGACTCAATAGATTTACCAAAAGATATTCTAGATCCGTTAAAATTTTTTACTCATTTAATCTCAGATCATCCTCCCTCTGATAAATATTTTCCAGAAATTACAAAATTCACAGATAAGATACCCGATTGGCTGAAAGCATGGCGAAATGGTGAAATAATATCTTTTAATTTACGTCAATGCATTAAGACCGAGCAAATATTTTTAATACGTTCGATTTTAAGTCTATTAAGAGCAACATGTCCATTGGATACCGAGGATAAACTTCGAGGTTTAGTTTTATTTGATGAACC